>JGI24159J19872_10007485_pt1 | contig 14317 bp, 9 predicted proteins | sample Ectturendosymbi4_FD_19872 | JGI IMG/M metagenome (IMG submission 19872) | reverse complement strand
ATTGCCATCGGTAAGTGCCTTGTGATGTTAACTTTCATTTTCCTGGCATCCGGTGCTAGTTTCAGTAATGAGTGTTTGTCTTTCATGCTTGCCAGTTTAACCACAATAGGGCTGTATTTTTGGTTATCGAGGAACGTTCTTCATTTTCAGAGTTATTAGCATTTTCCGAGTTGACAGCAGAGATTCTACGTGGCAGTCGATGAGCATTACTGAATTGTATTGCATCCACTTGCGTAGGGGAAACACGTAGTTCTCCAATCAAAAACTTTCTGACTACTGCTTCAGTTTGGTCATGGTTTTCGATGCGGCCTTTCTGCGGCAATCCATGAAAAAGAACGTTGTACTATTTTCAGCGATACTCTTGAATAATATTCTCATCCTTTCTGGTGGTCTGCATTTCTTTAAAATTGCAATGAAGTTATTTGATGTTCTAGTTCAGATACTCTGTAGTGAGCGTTTTCAACGCTTTCTTCAATTGCTGTCATACGTTTCAATAAGTCATTTTCAATAGAATCAAGTCTCTGTATTACAGACAGCAATATAGCATGCGAGTCTTTCAAGTTAGGTTCAAGGTTCATTAATTGCCTGTGACAAGGTTTCAATCGCCTTTCGAGAGCGCGCGTTTCTCGTATCCATGCTTTGTCCTTTAGGCAAACACGTTGCCGGAACTCAGTTGTCAGAGCAGAAAAACACGTCCTGTCAGCTCGACGTCAAACCAGAATGACATCAGAAGCATCAGATGAACGTATTCGACAAGCACAACTCCAGCATTTGTCCACAGTGGCTTGGCACTACCGTTTCGCCAAACCTGTATAGTCAGACAAATGGGCGAGGTGGAATTCCTAGACCAGTGATTCTCAAACGGGAGCCACTTGGCTCATTAAGTGAGGAATTTTCAATTCCTGGGAGGAAATTTGTTCCAGGGAGGAATTGGGGAGGAAAAGCTGTTGGTGAAAAAACCCAAGTTTTTATTATTAGGTTATTCGTTTGAGCCAGTTTTTTCAGTCCACTGCTTGGCCGCACCAGATCTCTGGGCAGGTGTTGAGAAGTCAATCGAATGTCTCATCATCCAAAACCGTCAGGCTGTGCAAATCACGGGGAGGTCGATTGATTGGACATTGGAAAACAACATGGTCAACGGCTTGATCTTCTGCGCACTGTCACAAGTCGCAAAATCATCCATATTCCATTTGTGCAAACAGGAGCAAGAACGTCTGACACTGGTGCGGAGGCCGTGTTGATCCGCCCAGTGCGCCGCACTTCTGTTATGGTCGTCAAATGAACTGAGTTGCTGTGCAGCGGGTACAAATGGGTGTCGCGATTTGAGGTTCCGTGCATTCGCACTCGATGAACAGGTGAGAGCTGAGTGGAGCAGATGTCCAGGTTCCATGGGACGGTGTGTTAGAGACACTCTAGCTCCTTCGCGACGAAGCTCGTCAGGTTGGATGTCTGCGAGGTTAGGAAGATTGTCTGCTGGTGTGGGACGCAGGCATCCAGTCACAGTTCCCAAGTCGTTGATGACAGAGTAAATTAGGCAGGTGTGAGCACTGCGGAACCAGACAGGAGTGCAGTGCTCTGCTGTTGAATGGACCAAGGCTAAGGTGGCTCTTCGCAACGTTGCTGCTCCAGCACCGAAACCATTGCCAGCAACCCCTTCAAGAGTGTAGTGCGTGATGTCAACTTTTTACGAAGTGGCTCGAGGTGTCCGCGATACATGAATGTCATGCCAACGTAAATCCGAGGTATGTGGGCTTGGAGCAGAAGAGCGGGATTTCATTGTTGTAGTTGACTTTCAGCTCATGTTAAGCTTCCTTGTTGTTGAGATGGAAGGCTGCCAACACTGTTTTGTAGTGCTGAGCTTCAGCTTCCATGTCAGGAGGTATTCACGTACGGTGGCCATGTCTTTGCTCAGCACCCCTTCCACTCTAATTGTCAGTCTCCATCAGCATGCATGATTGTTATGGGTCGTTGGCGTATGCCTACTTTCTGCAGACGGTCGTTGGCGAGGCAGAAGTGTAAATGTTGATGAGAAGGGGTGCCAGGATGAATCCCTGCCGGGCGCCATTCTTGAGGTGTCGCAACCTACTCCGTTTGCCGCTAGCGGTGGTAAGTGTGAAGCTGCGATTACCAACCAGCTCCATGACCAAGCGGACTATGAGCCTGTCAGGTAGCTATCGCAGTAACTTGCAGGTACAAGGTGCTTTAACCGCAGTGACTGATGTTATAAAAGAGTCTGTTTTGGTTCATACTCGTCTATTGTTTCTTTACAGTAGGTAGTGAGAAATTTTTGCAATTATCATTTGCAATTTTTGTGGGGAGGAATTGACAGTGTTTGGGTTTGTAGGGTAGGAATGTAAAAATACTTTGAGAACCACTGTCCAAGACATTAATCATTGCACAACTACTGAAGATGATTTGGAGTTGGTCAAAAGGAAGGCGATAAATTACGCCAGCTGAAGGCAGGCGCGTAACCAGAAATGTTAAACGGGGGAAAACAACAACCGAGGAAGCTTCAGCATGTAAATATTTAAGGAAAGTTTTACTGGCAAATGGCGGCTTCACCCAGTGCTGGTGAATCGGACACGTAACCTTCCAATTGTGAGCAGAGGTGGCCGGAGTCACTTTTTCAGACTCCGATTCCGCTCCTGTTCCAAAATTTTTGAATCCAGGTCCGGATCCGGCAATTCTTCAAATTTGAGAATCCGACTCCTGTTCAGACTCCGGCTACAATCATCAATCCAATCGTAATTTACCCATGGTTTTGCCTAAGAAATGACCACACAGACTCTTGCTACTGCCGAAATGGAGAAGTGACTCCGGATCCGGGTCTGGTTTTTCATAATTTTTGACTCCGGATCCGGGTCCGAAAGGAAATTGCAGAATCCTGCCGGAGTCGACTCCGGTACTCCGTGTCCGGTACCACCTCTGATTGTGAGGCGAACACTCTGCTACTGAGCTATCGCCGCCCTAACAAAATCTTCGTCGCCAATGTCNAGGTGTCAGGTGATGTTATGGTGTGCTGTTGGGGCGTTACTGAGCAACCAACACTACGATGAAAAGGATTAACCTAAGCTAGCCCTNACTATTTAGCGTGATTTCATGCAAACCTTTTATCAGATTTNGAGAGGAGGGGCAATATAAACCGCGAACAACCGGAGCCCTAATGTTTGCTAATCTGCGTTCGAATGTCATATCTTTCCTTTGTTCAAAGGGCTTTTGACTAAGATGTCGGAAATGACTTTGTCTGGCAAGGAAGATGTAGGGACTGGGACACAATTGCTCCACCAATGAGTGTGTTGAAAAGCCCTAATTTTACGACAAACACTGGGGTACTTTAGCACATTGAATTAGATCCAGACTTTTGAATGAACATTTCATCAATTTGCTTACTCCGCACAGCCACATGTCGTGTTTTTTAGGCTAGCCTACCAATAGAAGTCTTCTAAACACAAAAATTGAAAAAAGTTAGAACTTTTGAAACTTTAAAAAATTTATTTAAAGATAATAACGAAAAGCTAGAGCTGTTGAACTCCTTTCAAAAATTAATTTTTGATCAGCAAAGTGCCGCCCACCTAAAAGTACCGCCCGGGGCTCACGGCCCCCCCTCCCTTGCTACGCCACTGAATGTATAATTTTTATGCAGTTGTGCATAGATTCTTTTCCTGTAACTGACAGTAAACCGCAACCTGATTTTCACATCAGATAGAAACGTGTGACCACAATTTTTCCCAGTTTTATCTCAAACAATGCCATTTCCGTAAAAAATCCCTAAATTCCTCCATTCCCCAGATTTTCCCCAAAAGATGTTGAAATTCCCAATCTAGGGACAAATTCCGCAAAAGTGGGAACGCTGACAAGGATACGCTGACAGAGCGAGTGAAGTTTGGCTGTTAAAATCAATGGAAATTGTGGTGCACAGCAACAAATCTCAGTTTCAACAAAAGTTTCAAAAGAAATTGTACCATTTCCACAGGAAGAAGTGTGATGCAAAAATTATTGAAGTGGACAACTGGAGTCGGACAAAAAAATCCGAATCCGACTCCTACTAGTGTTGTTAGGAATTCGACCCTGACTTCACCCAAAAACCTCCGACTCCTTACGACTCCAACCTCGCAACCCTGGTTGTGAAACTCACATTCACTTATTACGTATGGTTTTACATTCCTTCATAAGACATAACACTACTGATTCGTTTTCATTTTTCTACTGCACTTAGAAAATCAAATGGTACTCAACACAATTCTTAACTAAAAGCATATCTCACGACTTACTAAAGTTGAAAATCACACGAGTCATTGACTTTGTCGTGAGCAAACTTAGAGTTACTTGAACGAAATGTAAACAGACCTAAGATGTGCTTGATACGGTTTTGTTCTTGTTATTAGGTAACTCGGTATCTGCCGACTTTTCTTTTTATTATTGCGTTTGTTCTGTTTTAAGTCAGTTATCAAGAATTGTACGAAATAATGGCGATGCACATAAAAGTAGTATGTACCAAAATGTCTAAACATTCATCTTGGAAGTAAATAGTACCACAATTGGTATTAAACAACCAGTTGACATTGTGTATTGTGTAAGGTCTTCACTCCCACACCCTACGCGCTAGACTTCAAACATGCATCGCAGTTACAAAGAACACACAAATGCATGAAAGTACACGAGGATATATACGTGGCGTATACATCAACCCTGGCATTCCTGCCTTATAACACCATGATCTATTATTCTAAGCTAAAATCTAATTACTTTCACCATTGTTGATATAGACTTGACACCACATTTAACAAGTTCACACCTTCCTTTGGGGCTGTCTGCAGGACCGATGGTCAAATGACATCAATACAGCATGCGCATTGAAAAAACAAAATAAGATAAGCGGATGGAACACCTTTTTTAGACCCTGGAGTACTAACTTGTTAATGAGTGTCGACCAGACCACACGCCAAATAATCAACTATTTTTATGTCAACGAAGCAATTTTGATGAGTGAGCACAGGGCGCCTACTTATTAGTTCCAATTGGCGATGGTATCTTTCACTGGGTGTTGTGTATTGTTCACATATTACACATTGTCCGACTTAGGGATTGGGTTCCCTAGATGTTGGGAACCCCTGGCTGTAACCCAGTCATTCCCCCCCTTAATCCGCCAATGAGTTGTGGAAATACAAAAGAAGTGAAGATCATCATATGCAAAGGCGAAGTCACTTCCGGCTGAAACGTTCTCTACGAACCACACCAAGCATCACCAAGCAGGCAACCAACCTAAAATTTTCTAATCTAGAGTAAAAGACTTACAACTCATTGCAAACAATCAGTTATGAGTAGGGCAACCAATTTTTAACCTAAAAACTTAAAATTTTGACTTCATAATTTACAAATTTTGACTTTATTTTGACCAGTCACTTTTCAGTGTTTTCAATTGAAATGTGCAATGCAAAGCATATTCATATGCAGTAGTAGAAAACAAACCGATAAGTTTGAAACGAAACAAAAAATAGTTTATCTGCAAAATCTGGTACAGCATGTTTTAAAATGTTTTTCTATTTTCAGTTTCACGAAATGAACCTCGCAGATACTTGCATTGGGACGATGTGCTTCCATCATAAACTTTTTGTCACATTTCACTAAGCAGTCACAGAATCTGCAAAATATTTCACCCTTACATGTTGAAGTAAACTCAAAAGCATATTCATGCAGTATATTTCGAAATTTTGAAGATTTTGGTTGTTTAACCTTAGGCATGATATGTAGGTAAGTACATTAATAACTAGAGTAGAGTCAAATCTGCGAATCTCATCAAGTCAAAACACTATGTGTATGCATAATGGATTGAACATTTGCCAAACCAAGTACTGTGAAGACCACGTTTCTTGCATTGCCATGCGCAGTTTACTCAATATTCATATCATCCAGTAGTGGGCTGCACAACATTATTACCTCAGAAGTCTAAAAAAAACATCAGTATTTCAGAATTGAACTAAACTTGAAAAAACATACCAAATCTGTTGTTGTAACTTTAATAAAATATTGATAATGAGATAAACTCTGCTACAAAAAAATTTGGACCTTATGATAAATTTTGACTTTTTTTGACCTAATAACTTTGGAATGGCTCATAGTATCATTGTAAAGTTGGGTGTTGGACATTTCATAAACTATTAAAAAGGCAGAAAAATTTTGACTTTATAGACTTTTGGTTGCCCTACTTATGAGGTAATTTGTATTTGTGAGGTCACAACCAATCGACATATAACCTATACAAAAACAGCACATGGCTTAAAATAGGCTATGTCAAGACATAAATCAAGCGTAAATCTGTCATAAAAACAATTGAAATAAACAAAATTTGAAATAACTGAGTAAGATGTTCAAAAATGAGTATGGTGTCATGAATCAACAGCAAATATTGTCAAAATCAGCTCTAAAAGCAATACAACCAAAACGTGTGTTCGCCAGTGAATCCAATCTTCTTCAATTTATTATCTGTTGCTTGTCAAGTTGATGGATTTTCTAACCTTGAAAATATTTTCAGATCATAGGTTTGTTAAAGATATCAGTTTTATGGATTATCGAATTATGAAACCTTTTTTCTTTAAATTCAGTTTGTTAACACTTTTGCTTGCATGCTGGACAAACGTGCGCTGCTCACTGAGCCAAAGTCTATGTCTGCCGAAGTGCATAACAATTCAAACTCCACCAAATGCATCTCGTTGCGAACTACACGAACAAAAATGTTTCATGAAAGATCGTTCACCAACAACAAGAGGAATAGCTAAACCAGTGGAAGTAGATTCAGGTCCTGGATGGTACTTATTCCGCGCCGACAAGTACGATTTCATCGCTCTCAACTTTTCGTGGAAGCTGCCTAAGGAGTTTTTCGTGGAAAATCTTGAAGGATTTCAAATTTTGATTGAGTCTGAACAAAAAGCTCAGAGAAAGGTTGGTTACCAGCCAGATGTGATGTACTTTTGCATAGACGGCAACTTCACCACACTTGGCAAAGTTTCTCCACTGTTCTACTATGACTGCTACGGAAGATTTGGTCCAGCAATAATTGATCCAGGTGATTATTTTAATGTTCATATAACCCCATACCAAAAATATCTAACCAATGTTGATTTGAAAAGGTTCAGCCTGTCGATTGAAATAGCAGTTCCTAAGTGCGATGATAAAAGCCTGAAAAATATGGAAACATGTCAAAACTCGATCAATATATTGCAATACTTCTGCAACAATAGAACAGCCATCCTTCAGTATAGCTTGTCAGCGTGGAAAGGAAATGCAGCAACCGTTTTACTTTGTCAACCACTAAATTCAAACAATCCAAGATGCATTGACGTTTTGAAAGCGTATACCGACAGGCCACTGAGAATGACAGCAATGCCTATAGAAATTCCTGCTGAGAAAAATTTGAATCAAAATTTTTCAGTTGAAGTTTTTAACGACCAACCAGATGCACTAAGACTACGTACCAGAATAAATTTTGTTAAAGCTTGTTCATCATCGCTGCCACTGGATATTATCCTACCTTCTTGTGTCATTGCAAGTATAGCTCTGATTACCACCATGCTCTGTTTGCTGAGACATGTTATCTGGAAACGCTGGTTAGATGATCAACCATGTCCTTGCAAGGGAGTTAGAACAGCAAGAGCCATAGCAGACGAAAAAAATTCTTTTCCATCCGTTTACATAATTTTTGTTGATGACCATTTCAAACACAGAGACATTGTTTCAAAATTTGCCAGTTTTTTGTACAACGATTTGGGATTTTTAGTTACCTTTGAAATGTGGGATAAAGAAAAGCTTTGCAAAAATTACAGGTTATGGCTTGAAAATGCAATGGCACTAGCAGACAAGATATTAGTAATTTGGTCTCCAGGTGCTAAAAGGCGATGGGAAGTGCAAACTTCAATAGAAACTTACCAAGCTGGTTTATACGATCTTTTCACTCCAGTTATGACTCAGATCAAGGAAGATCTGCTTCGAAACCAAAACGTGGGAAAGTACCTTTTTGCCTACTTTGAATACTGCTCAGAATCTGATATTCCTGAAGATTTCCGCGAACTGTCGTTTTGTCAGTTCAAGCTAATGCATCAGTTTGTGGAACTGTATTTTCGTTTGAAAAACACTGAAAATTTTCAAACAGGATTGGAACTAAAAAAGGAAAAAGTTGCTTTTGAGAAACTATTTTATCCAAATGTCACCAAATTTGGTCCAATATTGAAAAAGTCTATAAGCGATATGTGCAAATATGTACAAAATTACCCAACGTGGCATTGCAATGAAAACTCAACATTTCAATCAGCTCAAGGAAATATTTTGAAGGTCTCATGTCTGATGAGAGCTTTCAAACTACACAAACAGAGGTTTCCACTGCTGCTTGCTCTTCTGATGAAACTGCTCGCAGAAACATCGACGCAGTTTATTGTCCAATAATGCAAGTGTGCAACGATCGCTCTCCACAACACCGCTATTGTTTGCGTTTAAATAGTCATGGCTCCGAATCCATGTACGAAAATAGACAAGGCTTCGATTCTCTTTCCGAGGACGACAACCACGAATCGGAACTAAAACCGTGTCTTGAACCTTCTTTCGAAATTGGCCATTGTGACTTTGGTACTATTTCAAACTTCAACTGTGCCATTTCGGATCCAGAACCATCTGCGGTGCGATTATGTAGGCATTCGTTTGTTGATTCCATTCGCGCAGATTATTTCACTGAAGACAATTTCAAGTGCAGCAGCGAAACTTTAAATTTGGAACAAAATATTTCGGATACCCAAGAAATTTACCAAACTATTGAAAGTTGCATGAAACAAGAAACAAGCAAAACTTTAACACAGCACCATTTGATCCCGCAGGACAACGACAACTAAGATATGGCTTTTCATGCAGAGGTGATGAAGCCTAACACTAGATTATATGGCAATGCAGACAACAGATCACTACCAAGTGCGAATAAAATCCAAATTTGTTGAGAGCAGCGACGTTTGCTGATTGCGAAAAAAATACAACGCTTCATCGTTCAAATGGTGATCAATCTGTGAACTTCGACAACGTGTCTACAGCTAGTGAACCGTGGAAGGCGTTGGCTGCACTAAATCACTGGAGTTGTTTGAATTGCGTTTTAATTAATTGAATATTCAGCCGTATGCAAATAAGTGAATTCACTCGCACGTTCACAAAATGACAATGTGCGCTGAAATTACTTTCTTGTAATATACAGGCTTCGAAACTGCAGTTCAAATGCTTAATATCTTGTTTGCTTTGACATTGCATTGTTTTTTTCCTGATAATTACGGAACTTTGAGTGATTGTTCAACATTTTTGTCTATTTTACATAAAAATGAAAATAGGCTTTGGCAGTGGAATAACATGAGCTCGTCGTTCATACAGCAGTTTCGAAAAGTACACACCTGTTTGGTTTTGAATTTGTTGTGAATAATTTTACTTGTGAAAGACATGTAAAATGGTTATTGGGTTTCAGCGTGGGTATTCCAGAAATTTCGCTAATATGATTTCAAAATCTACTGTAGTTTACGATGCACTGACGTATCAAAACAACATTTTGTGTTTGCGTGATACGAGTGGGTTGGTACTTACTTTCCTGCTGTTGTGCTTTTACTTCCGCGCTTTTTGTGCTGGGTTGTTCCCATTTGTTCTTTGTTGTCATGCGTAGCGACGTGATTGTGGGTTATTTTCTGAGAAACCGATGCTTGGTAGTCACCACTATGTTTTTTTTCTTCATTTATACGGTCCAAACTTTCGTTGAAGTTTATCAGGCATGAATGATAAACACCACTTTAAAACTTGAGATATGCAAGCAGTAAACGCCAATCTTTAACGAATGAATATCGCTTTTATTAGGACAAGAAATGAATGGTATGCACCAGTGAAAAGTGCCAGCGATATTAAGTGAAAAGCCACCAGCAACACAAGCCATTCAACTTTGTAGAGAGGTTGACAAAATGTTTCCTTCATTCCAAACTTTTTTTAATCTATGTGAATAAGATTCAAGAACAGAAGATGCGTAGTGCTACGTGAAATGATTTCCTATTGAAATTTTCAATTTGTCTCACATGTGGAGAGTAGTTACTTTCTTCAGACATTTCAACATCCTTTGTGGTGGCCACATTTTAGACAAAAGTTATGGTGGCTGATAAAGCCACAAAACGCCATCGTCCTAACGAAGTGTATAAATTTCGTAGGTATGTACGGTATGCATGTGATAAATTGCTCACTGAACTGCGTTTCTGTTATATCAAGCCCTGTTTGCGTTGAAGTAGACTCCAGCCAGATGTTACTTGCCACGTAAATCGTTGCCATTTCGCTTCAAGTTGTTTGCCAATGCGGTCGTTGCCCAGAGCGACTGCCATGCATTCTTCCACGACCTCTGCAAATCGTCAACTTGTCGAGCGAGCAACGGCTCGTATGCTGTTGTGGTTTCTTCAACAATGTCTCTGATTGGACGAATGGCTCAAGATAAGACGTTTGAAATTTACGCCTTCAGGCAACCAGCATGACTGCCGAAATAACTCGTCCGTCTCTGGATTAGCGTGAATAATCCATGCCTCATTGAGACTCAGAACAGGAAACGTACATAATTGTTAAGACAATTTTATAATTATTAAAATGTGTTGTCATAAATAACTTTTTTTTAAATTACAAGATTGATTCCACCACATTGCCTGCACAACGCACACAAAAACACACTTGCAGTAATATTTCGACGATTACAAAATTAAGACCGCCAACACCACACAAAAATTTGTAAACTTAAAAATATCTGTGAGAAATTATGAGGAGTTTGATTAGGTGTTATAAGAAGAAGCTCTCAAATACAATGCAGCATGACATAAGAGTTTTTGCATTTTCCCCATAAAAGTGGTTTGACTTTTGTTTGTACTGGCGGAGCTCGAACATGTTCTGCAAGTCGAACATCACGTCTGAGGATCAAAGAAAACAGCAGACGTTGTTTCCTGTGTAATAACCGTCGTTATGTAAAACGAGCTTGCGCAGAGGTCATCAGCACAAAGCACCTGTAAAATTTTTACTTTTCTCAAATTTTTTGCATGTCTCATTTTGTTTAATGATATACAGACAACACAAAGTATGCACACCCTTTGACATAAATCAATTTTCCATCCACAATAAACTTTTGTTGAAGCATCTAGCAGCAGAAGATAAATCATGATTTGACACATTTGCCAAGCCAGCCATGCAGATTGTGAAACACCTTGTGTTGAAGCATGTGTGTGTTGTCGCAAGATTTTTCCCTATCTTAATTTGTTTATGCGACTGCATGTATTGTATGTCTCGTGGAGCAGCTTTATACGTTATTTTGCACATTATGCGTCAGAGCAGATCGCATGAATATTTGGCGATATGTGGAGAAAATAAAAAAATAAGTAGATCTCTGAACAGTGCTTTTCAACCTGCGAGATGGTGTGGATGAGAAAACCCGTGGTGCGAAAGATAAACACAGATCGGACGACTGCGGATGAAAAAACAGCTTTGTTGTTGTAAACATAACGTCTCAAACATCATCTCTGTTGTATATTGCAAAACATGGTACCGCACACACGATAAATTGGCGGATATTGCGCTCATATCAAGATATTTTAAACATCTCAAAAGAGAAATACAGTATATTATACGAAAATTTCCAGCTGCTTGTTCCATTGTTTCGTCATTATGGAAACAAAAGATGTGCAACTGTAAGGCAAACATGCATTGTAAGCCCGCCCAAGCATGTGCTGATATCAATCTTTTATTGCTGCTTCAATTGCACAAGACCACCGGATTGTTGCCACTCCTAGTATTTTTCCACTAGATCTAGTGTTTTTGCATTTCATCTAGTGTTGTAGTGTTTTTTTCATAGCTATCTAGTGTGTTGTTATGAGTGAGCTGAATGTAATTAATTACACAGTTTTGTGTAAATGTAGTTGTAATTGAGACGTTTTGATTTTATGTAATTGTATTTTGCTAAAAATTGTACCTAATTACATCTTAAATTACACAAGAGCATATAATCTCTTTTGAGTTAAACCACTAGGGAGTCACTGGTCATCTGTTAAAAGTTTCAGTGACGTGTGTAAACAAAGAAGCGTTGCTGCTATCTATCGTTTTCCTTGAATCTGGTTCACAATGAGTTGCGCAACGTTTTTTTTTACATTGCAAAGCATTTTCTGGCCATTTTCATTGTGTGTAAGTTTGATTTTGCAACTTTGATTTTGCAACTACAACTTGCATTGACTTTAGAAGACTAATAAATTTTTTGATATGTAGCGTTTCTTTGTAAATCTAGTGTTTTTTATCATAAATCTAGTAGTTTTCCGTAGCAACAGAGCGGCAAGACTGGATCAGCGTTGCTGTTCGATGTGTGCTGAGCCACCTGCACAGCGCTGGTCTCTACTCTGTCCAATGCCAACGGTCACGATGTGCTGAGAGATTACCGAAGTAGTGACACGATGATAAGCATTTAATCAGGAATTATTCAGTCATTATCTGCTATTTTCAGGCGAAGTTGAAGTCGCCTTAGCTTTACCTATCTAATCCCACTCAGGCTCAGTATGGTAAATAGCAAAGTGCACCATGCATTTTTGAAAATAAACTTCTAAAACACGAAAACAAGTTGACTTCATTCTTCAAACGACAAGCACGACCATTTGTTGAACAGCAGCGACATATCCAGCAACTGATATGATGGTGACACCACGGTCCGCAATCAGCTGATACTTTCGGGGGGCTCAACAGACTATAACTTATTGTTTACCTAACAAGCAACACGTTTTCAGAGCTTTCAAAATGTTTTTTATATTTTCCGGGGTGCAATTGCCCGGTTTCCCCCTGGTTGCGGTCCTGGGTGGTACCGCACCATCAGCGTCTCATATAATCATCACTAAAATAAGTCATGTCCGCAAGGATGTCATTAATCCTGGCAGAAAGTGTCAAAAAACATGTCTGGAGATATAGCAGCACAGGAAAATCATGGAAGTCCCAAGACTTTGACCGAAGAGCAAAAACTAATTTTTGTCTGTTTGGCATTATCCGGCAAAAACTGGCATTGTCCGATCATCCCATGCAAAGCAGATGTACCGTAGCTGATGCATCATTGAAAGAAATGCTTGCAGCCAAGCTCCGTGATGTGCCTTGCTTCAGGATTCAGTTCGATGAAACGACTGCCAGGCAAGCTCAGCTGATTCCATATGTTTGCTATCCTGACACGTTACGCATGAAAGTCGCCGATGAAATATCTGTGTTGTATTCCTACCGGCATGAAAAACACTGGGGCAAGTATCTGTGAAAATCTGGAGAATTACTTTTCAGAGCACGGTGTGACGTAGTTAAAATGCAAGGCTGTGTCCACAGACGGTGCAAGGGCGATGGTCGGCATTCGAAATTGTGTTGTTGCGCTCATAATGTAAGTTGCACCAGAGATTGTGAGCATCTACTGTGTTATACACAGAGCGCTGTTGGCCCCCCAAAAAAATCCAGATGGGGCTCTTTAATACAAGCAAGCATTTTAAACAGATGCGTGCTTTTTCGAGCCAGTTGCAAATTAGCCCCTGGAGCAGCGCTATTTCAAAACCTAACTAAGATAAACAAATAATGTGCAACTCAGGAGAAAATCACTTTAATAAACTGCCAGTGCAACACAAATGAAAACTAACTTCATCACTTGTTAGTTGTTATCATCAATAAAGCGAAACAAATATCTCTTCTTGTGATGTGATAGGAAATTATTTATGATGTAATTTACCTGTTTGATGTAGCTGCCGTACTGTACTTGCATCAACTATANTGTACGACAGGGGTGTGCAACCTGCTNCCCGCGGGCCAAATGCAATACAAAGTGGATTTTTATGCCGGTCACTAGTAGGCCTAGACAGCCTTTGTGAAACGAANGNGCGGCCCGCGGTCTAATCTGTTTAATTGCGTTTGGCCCTTCAGTAATAGATGTTGCACACCCCTGTTATANGAAAATATGTGAAAGCGGCAGTCTCATTAATGCTTGTGATTTGCATCCCGACGATCACAGAGCACCTCGTGGTCGTTGTATAGCCTCNTCCTTNTAATAGCCAGTCTCAGTGTAATCAACTTGGTGCTTTCACCAAAAGCTTATAGGTGGAAGCAGTGCGTAGAACTAACCGCCTCCTAAAACTCCCTTTGCCTTCACTTCTAGTAAGAACGAATTTTTTGGAATCTGACACCATCCATCTTCATCATGACATGTAGCAAGTGAGATCAAATCTGAAGAGGATTTTTAAGATCGAGCGAGCGAGCGTTTACTTATCGAGATTATCCCCGTTTTTTT
>JGI24159J19872_10007484_pt1 | contig 14318 bp, 12 predicted proteins | sample Ectturendosymbi4_FD_19872 | JGI IMG/M metagenome (IMG submission 19872) | reverse complement strand
AGGACATACGCTGCACGACGAACGACACCAGGCACTGCCTGCCAATTAGATGTCGAAGAAAACATTTGAAGCAGTCGGCTTCTTTCAGAGCAAATAAATTTCACAGAGTAAAAACTCTTATTCGCACACCATTTCTTCGAAATCACGTCAAACTGAGCGCATCACTACATATCATAAATTCTTAATTTGTGCTAGAGTACGCGGTAGATATGCACTAAAGACTATTAAGCATCACAGTCTCCTAAAAACGCAATTTCTTTTTCCATTCACGCATTAAATCTTATAAAGCCTGAAGGTCAACAAGGAAGTATGAGGAACCAAGACTCAAAACCTACTGGTCGCGATGCTTGCAAGCGTGAAGCAACATTGTTCTTCTTTTGCTTTCCGTAAAACCATGAGTTCTTTTCTCTATGATCATCATCGTCATCATCACCAAACCAATCTTTAACTTTTTCGGACCTGTCGTCACGGCCGTTCACCAACATGCGTATCATGAACATTCCCATGTCTACATTTCTTGGTGTTTCAGGTATTTCCAAGTGCACAACAACACCATACGGTTGATTTTCTTGGAGAAGCTGCGACAAAGAGACAAAACTTATAAATGTCGGGACATGCATCTGAGTCAGATAAAAATGCACGTGTAGTGATCACCCTTTTCCTAATGAGCTGTTAAAACCATTGCGAATACCCTACCAACTTAACTATTTGTACTGTATATTTTCACAAACCGCTCAACTTCCGCTTTCATAACGTTCAACTTTTATAACTTGCCATGTGAAAAACACCCTGATACAGCAACCGACCCAAACAGGCATCAAGTGATTTTCTAATAACAGTGGAATCCGCTTTAAAAAGTCGAATCGGTTCGATCATCCCAAGTCAAAAAAATATAAATCCCATAGCAAGACACACTCTACTCAAGAAATACTATTTATTAACGAAAATATTTACCAAGCGCACTCTGTTGAGCTCTTAACTGTTTGCATCGAGACCAGGAACACACAACCTGCGGCCGTACGGCCCGATGTGGCATTTCATAAAAATTTATCCGGCCGTGCACAATGCACACGTAATCTAAAATATAAGTGATGGTGGACGTGTTCTAATAAAACTCCTTGTCTGCTCTACTGTGTGAAGATACTTAGTAGAAAGGCGGCCAAACAGACATGTGTAAGCAGGCTGAGCTCAGGGTTTGTCGATGCCCGAACTTCGGAATAAAGGAATAAAAAATAACCCACTACGCACAGGAAAGATTGTAGGCCTATTTTTGTTTTTTGTTGTCAACTGTAGCGCTTGCTAGTATTATTATCATTTTCTTCGTCTTTCTGAGAATATGTGTACTTTACTCATCGTCGCTAGATTTGAATTCACTGGGAGTGACAGAGTTGTAAATCGGGCGTCAATTTAAAGCCTGAACCCGGGCCGACATTTCATTTTGAAGCCCGATTTAGGACCGAAAGCCAAATTTACCGAGTGTGTCAAGATATGCGCAACTGTGGGGTATTGGTGACGTAGGAAAGTAAACTTGGCTAAATATTTCAATATTAATCACTTTTCATTGAAGATTTAATCAGTTTGATTGCTTCAACAGTAACTGGCGACGAAAGGTCACAAATTGTTGCAATAACTTGATGAGGCCGTCATTTTCCAGAACATGGAAAGCATGATAACCACGCACGCAAAACTCTAATTCCGTATTTTTAATGTTTAGCTTTTCCGAGTCATTTACCATTAAAATTTTGTAATTAAAATACGAAGTTAGCAGTTGTTGCTTTTTTTTATTTTCATCCGCGAAAAGCTTAATGTTCAATCAATGTGGCGTTTTATGTGGGAAGACCCTGCCTTTTCACAATCGTTCTTCAACACTGATTTACAAACCTTGCAAAATACAACACCAGCTAAAGTTCTAGACTGTGCATCTGTCGCACCAGTAGTTTCCGAGTTAGAGCACCGAGCGACAACGCTTATACTTTTCCAAAACACTGCATGTCCAGGTGCAGGTAAGAAACCAAATATTTCAGGATGTCGTTGAAGTTTACTGGTTAATTTCTGTGCATTATCCTTCAGCATTTCGCTATATTGCAGCAAATACAAGTTCTGTTCAAACAAAGTTAAAGAACATTTCATTCAAAAACCGTAGTGTACGGGTATAGCTGTAGGTACGTGGTTTTATCAAATACCCAACATAGCAACCACCTTGACCAAAACATTGCGCCTGGCTTGAACAAGCCAAACTTAGCTTGTTAGTCAACGATAATACTCTGGGATATAATGTTTCTCAAGATAAAAAGAAACTATCAAGAAAGCATCCACAATGGCGCTGTAGGCATCAAAGAAACTATCTACGATAGCGCTGTACGCATTAAAAGCCGGTCTGAAGGCCATCGTTTTTTAAAACAAGCAAAGAACCGCGTGAGTGACTGATCTTTTCGACGCAACGCCATCGCGTGCTAATTTCTTCACCCCTGTCGCCTACTCAAAAGGATTGTGAGACTAATCCGAGCAGATAACATAAGAACGCAGCTGTGTTTGCAATTATAATTAGCTGAAAGAAAAATCACAATCACTTCACTCGCAGAAGTCACCGCGGTGAGCACAACAAATCTGCGTCACGAAAGAAAAAAATCATTACTTTGAATGTGATGAAGTTTTTTATACAGATCCGAAATCGGCCCGAAACATTTTGACAAACTTAAGCCCGAACCCGACCCGAAAAGCCCTGCCCAACTTACAACTCTGGGCGGCCGTAATTCATAAAAATAAACGTAATGCAGTCGGGAATTAGCGAAAACGTGGTACACGCCTGATCTAGACAAACACGCAAGCAAGCGTATCACTCACGGATTGTTTGTGACAGAAACCTTCATGACTTGGATTGAAAATTTATGTAAATTTCAGGCTTCAACAGTGTTCCCTCTAAGCCGAAAAAAGCCGGCACTTTTTCTGGACGCCAGCCGACAAAAATTTTGAAAATCGGCACTTGCAAAATTGGACGCAATTTCTTTCACTGGAAAAAATTTCACAAAACAAATTTTCGTAATTTTTTCAAAGATGTGCGGGACATATTTTCACGATTAAGCCGTTTGCAGGTCACATGATGGATATACAGCAGTAAGCGGTGAAAAAAAGTTCAGACGCAGTTTAGAAATTCTCCGCTTGCAAGTTTAAAAAAAGTTCTGGGCGCATTTTCACGATTTTTGCGTCGAAAAACGAAGAATTTTGCTGCGAAGTTCAGACGCATCTTGGAAGCTCTCCGCTTGCAGGTTATACAAAAAAAATTCTGGGTGCATTTTAACGATTTATGCGTCCAAAAACGAAGCTGTGTGCCTGAAGTTAAGACGCATTTTGGAAGCTCTCCGCTTGCAAGGTTTACAAAAAAATTTCTGGGCTCATTTTCACGATTTATGTGTCCAAAAGCGACGCTGATTGCCGTGAAGTTGAAACGCATTTTGTAAGTTCTCTGCTTGCAAGGTTTACAGAAAAATTACTGGGCGCATTTTCACGATTTATGTGTCCAAAAACGAAGCTGTTTGCCGTGAAATTCAGACGCATTTTAGAAGTTCTCCGCTTGCAAGGTTCTGGGTGGAATTTCTGGGCGTTAGCCGTTAATTATGNAGTAGTTGTTTTTAGTCCCGTGGCATAGCTGGTGGGTTAGGAATGNTTGTTGCTTNGGCTATTTCATAGNTAACCGGCACACTGTTAAGTCAGTCATACTTCAGACAGTGCGCTGCAAACCATTTTCAGATTTTGGACGCAGGTTTAGCTGCTTGACGCGAAACCAATCTGAGGGAAAAGAGACAGACTAAGTAAAATTCCTTTGTTGCTTGAAAACCGCTTTTATGCTCTTTTCTGGAAATTTGTCAAATGATATTTCAGTGCGGTCGTAAACATTCATGCATCGCAAATCGACTAATATGAAAAGCAGTTGAATGTCAGCCCTCACCAGTCTTTGTTCAAGTCTCTACGCCTTATTGATGTTGGTTTGAAATCTTTCAAGTGCGAAATTTTACTCTTTTTTGAAGGTCAGCAAGTATTTATTAGCGTCGAATTAAGCTGCAGAAGGGGGGGCAATATCCTGGTTTTACAGTTTTGGTTGCAATTGGGACAACATTTGCAGCCAGCAGTGCTGGAGCTGAGAGAGGCTTCTTTTTGATGAACATCATTAAAACCAAACAGAGGTATGTAAATTTTATGCAGGACAGCTCGACGCTTCACACATCTACAGTCGACTAAATACATGAAATTCTGTTTTCGTTTAGGAACCGATTAAACGTGGAAACTGGATAAACTAAATTATGCACAGAGCAGCAAAAAACAGCCGGTTGAAAATCTGACAGGCTTATGGAGCTTCATAATGAAAATAACGGCCTAAGTAAACGATATAAACGACATGCAGCTTTCCTATAAACACTGGGTTTCTTCCAAGAACCGTTGCGCATTGGACTTCAAACGCATGTCAGCCGCAAATGAAGATTTTGACCCAGAAGAACATTATATTTCATTGTTGTTTATNACATGNGATTTNTGATGTTTTAGTTTCAGATGAGTCTGTATACCTCGAGNGCCGTGTCGATTCCGTGATTGCCATAGTGGTATGTGCCAAATCTTTTTTCTTTGAAATTAACTTTCTTTAATCGTTTCAGTGCTGGGCATTGCAGCCGATCATGGGCCCACGGTGCAGTTGGTGGATTTGGTTAGGGGAGAGTGGGATGACCCCTTAACCATCATTATTGTCAGATCCACTCTGACCCGGAATGGTACAGCACCTGACAGGGTTCCAAATTTGGGTTAGACAATTTGTCAGTATTTCTGAGGGGTACGTGACTTTTCGGTCTGGAAACATTTCGGTCATGACATTTCTGTACATATACAACCGATAACATTTGTTTATTTAAAATAAATGATTATATAGGCAGGCGAAATGTCACTCTAGGTAGTGTTATACAAACTCCCTTTGATGTTGCAGCGAAGTGACAAAACAGTCTGACAGGTGAAATTTAACGTTAGTAGGTGTTATACCAACTTTATTTAAGTATGTTTACATTAAACTTAACATGAAAATCATGTGTTGATGCTGATTAACTGTTGTATCTTGGATCATGTTTGTATTTTTTTTAAATAAAACTTTTCTTGATTCAAGTACATTTGCAGTAAAACGTTAGCATGTATGATTTCTGCAAGATTTCATAGTCTGACCAGAATGTCTCGAGACCAAAACGACCAAGACCGAAGAGTCCACGGCTCAGACTGAATCGGCCAGACCGAAAATTCTTGTTTCGATTTCAGAGTTGCTACGTTTTGACAAAGTTTAAGTGAAGGAATTGCGCAGTATCATCAGATCATCAGCCTGATTCAATTGCATTATTGGTTTATTGCAGTGATTTTCAACCTGGGGGTCGTGAACCATTTTTGGAGTGGCCACCAGTAGATATTTAATGTACGCAGCTGTATTACATTGGCTTTATTCAAGTTTTAGATGGGGGTTGTTGGGTTAGAGTGACTTGCTGTAATGGGTCGCGGTACAGAAAAGGTTGAAAACAACTGTTTAGTGCGATAGTAAGCAACGCACAACAAAGACAAGAACAGTCATTCAGGACCGCATGAGGGCAACCGCTGTCTGGGAGAAAAGGTTCACATTTGGCTAGGACGTTTGCACGCAGCTCATTTGATGTATTGCCTTTGTGATGACTGTTTTTTTCATTTGTTTATCAGAAAATGTTGCGTGTGCACGTGTTGGAAAAAGCGAAGACCATTTTTTATTTTTCTTGGTCATTCACCAAAAATGGTTGATGAAAAGCTTTTTCAGTAAAAATGGACGCATTTTAGGAAAATTTACAAAGTGCGCCTAAGTTTCTTTCGATCTTGACGGCACTTTTTGGACACCAGCCGACTTAAAAAATCTTAGAGGGAACACTGGCTTCATGCCGCTTCGAAAGCATCACGGGCACTGTTGGGCCTGTCTAAATGTTGGCTTGTGAATGACTCTAGCGCTGGTTTTTGAATGGCATACTCCACTTTACCATTTGTGCTGCTTTGTGTAGAAGTCAAGCATATATACGACAGCGAGTTTCCGAAAAGACCAACTCTATCAGACTGGACCGCTTTGTTGTGCAAGCCACGCTAGGCCTAAATCATTATTGGACAGGTTGTAAAAAATGTTGGCTCTCATGCAGGTCTCTAGTTTGTGATGTAAATCGTTACATAATAAACTTGTAGTTGTGATATTTTACGGTATTCAATACAAAGCCGCTTTTGCAATTACCCAGGTGGATGTCTGTCTGCAGCAGTGGTGCTCAAACGTTTTGGCTCGTGGGCCATATTTGTCTTTCAGAAACCCTTCGCGGGCCACAAGAATTAATAATCTCAATAAAAATTATTTAAAAAATTATCTTAAATGATTAAAGTGTCAAGTTTTCTTTCCAATGAAAATTGCTTCGCGGGCCACGGTTTGAGCACCACTGGTCTACAGTATGGCCCCTTGGAAGGAATTGTGACGCAATTAGACCGATATATTCTAGTGCATTTTCTTGGTAGGATTTTGTTTGCAGCAATTTGGCCCAATTATGTGCATCTACTGCCAAAAGAGTGCAACCACAAATTATTCCTATATGTATCAACTACATGCATTTGCAAGCACAACGTTTGAAAAACGTACATTGAAGAATTGCAAGCACTAAAAAGAGTAGGTTATGTTGGTAAAACCAGGATAACCTGAGGGCAAAGTAATACGAATTACAAGATTTGTGTCAAGGTGTGTTGCATGCGGCAAGGTGATTAATTAAGCAGGTTAAGCTGTTTTAAAAAATCTTTCAGTAGATACTATACTAAATGAGTAAATTCTAGAACACTGGCTGTTTTGTGAGCAATAATAATCTTTGCAGAAGTTTCACCCACAAGATGTATATATCAGTACATGAGACCTATTGCTTTATCACTGCAGGGATCAGTAGTCCACCACGACCATTGATGTTATCTCATATTAGCTTGTTAACATTTAAAGGAATCAATAAATGTACAGGTGTCAAGGATTTGTTGCGTTGTATTTTGCAGGAAATTCCCATCAGTAATTCAATCCTGCTACGCCTACTCANACACAAATCACGAAGATACTGTTGGAGTCGGAAAGCCCGAGTGACAAGTGCGCAAAGCTTCACACTGTGGCAACAAGCAACTCAATTATGCTTGTTTGCGCCATACATGTGGGTGTTTTCCTTGGCGCACATCCCGTTCGTGGTGAATCGCACCTTCAACGCCACGCTAACCAAGAGGCTGCAACAGTACTATTAATAAGCAGCATCCTTTACTTATTCATATATACTGTTCTATTTATATATTATCTTCATGCTTTAATCACAGTTTGCCAATGCCAACTTTTATCACCGAGACGCACCTTTCCCGATCAACTCTTTATATTTACCTACTATATTATGTGTAGAGATCGATCGATATGGCTTTTTGGGGCTGATACCGATGCTGCTATATCGGCCAATTATGGACCAATAGCTGTTACCAATATTTTCAAAATTTTTTAATCTTGCTTTCCGCTTCATTATCAAAAATATAATGTATTCTATGCCTTACGTTTTTTTCAAAAACTACAAAAATCAGGATTTATGAGCTAAAATTTTTTCAAATTGCAGCAATTTCAATATCTTGCTATGATTTTTAATTAATCTGATTAGTGATGATGCTTTTCTTTCGGCTGCAACAGCCAACATGTGCTCCATGGTTCATCTTGTCTGGTTGTTTATGAAAACGCACCTCCTAGCATTGCTGCAAGATAACTATCTTGACTTGGTTCGTTGTGCTTTCTTGTGCAAGTTGTCTGCATGCGTGAGGAATATAACTGTTTTGTCAACACCTACTGAGGCCGATTATACCGACCATTTTGGCCGATACCGATATGTCAGTAATACCCAGCTCTGATTACGTGTTACTTTATCTTTACCTATTCATTATAAAATCTTAAATTGTTGGCTATACTGAATAACTAAACACATAATATATGTATCCTTCGCACAGTGATAAAGATATGCATTCCATTTTAGTTTCACATGAACCTGAGTAAACAAGTTTAGGCATGTGATTTTATACTCACCTTTTGTCGCTGTGGTGAAGTAAGTTGTATTACTGCTGAAGGATAACACCCATCTGAATATAAGTTTTGTTGTGGCCGGATGCCTCTAGTGCTGTACAGGAAGTGACCTTCAATACAAGACCTAAAAATAACACAGAACAAACTGCACTTAACACGGCATGCTTTCACATGCCACGAAAATACCACAAGTAGCATTTTAAGTGCTAATGACAAAGGACACCATCACATTGAAAATCAAACAATGCACGTTTCTTTCTTCATTCATTCACTTTCATGCCTGCTTTTCCTGTAGGGAGGGTCACAGACAGTGGTGTGTTTAAGGGGAGGCGAGCAAGGTACTTGCCTCGGCCCCCCTTGGAGAAGTTTCGCGAACAAATTTTCCTCATTTTTGGTGAAAAACTTATTATCCACTCATATAATATTTTCCGATGCACATCATAATTTTGCACTCCGTGCTGCCTTCAAAGGGGCCCCCAACAGCAACTGTATTGTGCAAATACTCTGCTTTCAAAGGGCCCCCAACAGCAACTGCAATGTGTAAGTACTCTGCTTTTGAAGGGGCCCACAATAGCAACTGTGCACAGCTATGGATTACTGCTCAACAGTTTCAAATTTTTCTTTTTGCTTGCAGGCCACGTGCAACCAAACAATGCTTTGGGCCACTCATACAAATTGCCTGCTTCAAATCAGCCTTCTGATGAATTGGCGCTAACTCCCTCTTTTAGTTTAAGTGATAACAGCACAATGCTCATCGCATGCATTTTGGACTGATGTTTTCACTACAATTGGTTCTAGATTAGTCTTTTAGTTTGGTAGGGACAGCGTAATGGTGATGATGTGTTTCAAATTGTAGTCCACACGTTTTCTCTAATTCTAAAGCCTTAGCATGTGTTTAAAAATGCAGTTGGCGTGATTGCTTGAAGTCTTGCTATAGTATTACATCGTTTCACCTGCAAGCCTACTTGGAAATTACAGCACTAAAGATGCGTAATTGACACGAAATTGATTTCCTAGTAAAATGCTTTGTGAGCCGATTTTGCTGTTTTGCTCTTGTGGTACTTTTGAATGTGATGCAAGAAATAATAACAATTGTTGGGATCATAAAAACAAACAACCAATTTTTGGTGGTGCCTTTATCAAAAAAGTTTCTGAAAAGCATTTTTCAAATTCCCAAAATGCAGCAAACATGAAAATAGTTTCAAAATAATGTCTAACAAACAAGAAAACACTGGGGCTCCAACAGCTAAGTCCCAAAACAAGCAGTTTTTACATTGCAAAACACAAACAATGCCATCTCCCTGCTCTTATGATACAATACATTTTTTCACACAATGTTTAGAATTCAACACCAGAATGTGCCTCCCTGGCTAAATAATGCAATTGATATTTTTCGTTTGTACAGGTAGTTGTTTTGGCAACTAGTTGTGCATGCTAGTCACGGGGCAGTGACGTAAATGACAGCTACGGCCGTCACTTCCTGTCCCTGTATTCCTGATGAAGTATTCTGTGCTTGGTCGGGATGCATAAATAAACTAAACTGAAACTGAACTAGTCACAGGGTTTTTTTAAGGTGTTTTAGGGACCTGATTCGGGTCCCTAGAATTGAAAATCAGGTCCTTAGAATCAGATAAAATTATTAAGTCCCTAGAACCAGAGAAAATCAGGTCCCTAAAATCGGAGACATTGGGTCCCTACAGATCCATACAGGGTTCCTAACATTTTCCTTCAAAAAAACCCTGTAGTCAACATATAATAAAAATAAATTCAAAAAGAATGTGCGAGCTTCACAAAACCCATTNGAAACTGGTTTAGTTTTTTTTTNTACACAACTTTTGCACGATTTTGATCAGTAAAAGTNTGAAGTTCCAATTCNGAACCACAAATTATACAAAATTCNACATGCAGTGTGTGCTCAAAAGAATCCACTGCCCTTTTCAAAATTTGTGTTGGTAAAGCAAATCAATCTTTTTTTCCCAAAACGTAGCTGAAGTACAGTTTTGACAAAAATATATCGCCTAAAAAATACATGAAAACACTCTAAACAAAGTTTTAATTGACTGAGAGAAGTGTAAGATATTTTATATTGAGCTTGCCAAATATTGACAACAAACACTGACAAAAGACTTAGCAAATGCATATCAGAATTTAATTTACCTACATTGATCAAAGACATTTTCTGATGAAAATCAACCAGAAGTACGCAAATTGCACAATGACATTATCTATAAAATACCTGTTGTATTGAAAATAGAGAGGAAATGAATGAAACACTGTCGGCATATGGTAAAAGTAAAAGGTGCCAAATGTAAATGCAGAAAGACAGACAGAAATGCCCACGACATTCAGACCCAACAAAATTCCAATTACAACTTTCTTTGAAATGCCATAATGAGGTTGAAGTTGTCTCCATAAAAATTCCACCATTGGAAAAACAAATCCACTAGTTATTCCTTCTACTACAGCAGCAATCATATTATAAAGAACCATTATATTGTTAAATCCAGATTATCACACAAAATCTGTCATAAACGAAAGATCATATAATGCAGGGCATTGCAGATGCTGTATTACAGAAGCCATACCTGCATAGTTGGACATTTATATTAATATCTTAACCCCTTTGGCGTCGATGTACAAATATATTATACATCTAAATCATGCATTGAGCTGCTCTTGTCACACCACTTTGCAACTCCATAATTTGCCAGTCGATTGTACTAGAGAGCTGTTCAAACCCTTGAAAACTCAGCGAGTCTTCTGGTTTGCAATAAAAGAACAGATTTTAAGTTTTGGGTTTCAGGTTTTTTGTGGGTGATGTTATATGTGGCACAGGTTTAGGCCTTTGTAGCAGAGGTCATCANGCCCTGNGCCCCAACCACAAGAGGAAAGTGCTTTGCTCATGTTTTTACTTGAAACAAGGCTAAAATCTGAATNTTTGAGCCTTTGATCAACTTTCTGGGGGTTCTGGACCATTCATCTGCAAGCTTTCTNGCTACCCTCCCAAGTTNGGGTAGACACCACTCTGGGTTTTGAAGCCGTAATCCATGCCACTCATTATTTCATGGACCAATCTCACAGCAATANCGTTTCACTTAAACTTGACATTAAAAATGCCTTCAACAGCATATGCCGAGACACTCTTCTTCAAGAAGCTCAAAGCACCTCCCAGAAATCTGTCCCTTCATATGGGATTGCTATTCTTCAAAAAATCCCTCTTTCCTGAAAACTTCTAGAGATAGACGGATATGTTGGCCTGGCCCACATATCAGGCCGATATTTGAGTTTCACCAATATATCAGTATTGGCCAAAACGGTCCATTTTATTGGCCTCAGTCAGTGTTGACAAAACGCTGTTTCATATTCCTCACCCATCCAGACAACTTGCGCAAGAAAGCACAACGAACCAAGTCAAGATAGTTATCTTGCAGCAACACTAGCAGGTGTGGTTTCATAAACAAGCAGACAAGATGAACCATGAAGCATGCGTCGGCCATCGCAGCTGAAACAAAGCATCATCATTAATCAGATTAATTAAAAATCACAGCAAAATATTGAAATTGCTAAAATTTAAAATTTTCAGCTTATAAATCCTGATTTTTGAAGTTTTTGAAAAAAAGGTAAGGCATAGAATACATTATATTTTTGATAATGAAGCAGAATTCATGATTTAAAAATTTTGGAAATATTGGTTATCAGTATCGGCTATTGGTCCGTGAATGGCCGATATAGCGGCATCGGTATCAGCCCCAAAAGAGCCATTTCGGTTGATCTCTAGAAACTTCAGCCTAGATTCTGCTACTGGCGTGAAACAAGGTGACCCCCTCGGCCCAGCCCTCTTCACCTTTGCCATTTATGAAGTAACATCCAAAGTCAAGGCCAGCCTAAACATTTGGTACCTTGATGCTGGTTGTATTGGTGGAGACCCACGGACCATGCTCAGCAACACTACCATGCTTAGGAATGGTTTATCTTTGATTTGGCCTGGAGATTCTAAATGCAAGCTACTCTTTATGAACCACACAAACGCCAACAAGCCCCAAACAAACAAGCTCTTTCAAGACCAATTCCCATTCCTCTCTATACCTGACACCAATCATGGGCAGTTACTAGGATCCCCCTGCATCAGGCATCTGCCCCACTACACCTAAAGGCAAAAAACAACATGCTAGACAGCATCATTGAAAACACTGAGCTAATTTAACCACATCAAGCATTTTTCATCCTAAAAAACTCCCTCTCAATCCCTAAACTCACATATTTGCTGCATAGTGCAGTTGTGAACACCCTTGCTCCACGCTACTATGTAGTCAGTGCTGCTAAACCAGGCAATGCAGTAACTGATGCTGAGACCAACAAATGTTGAAAATACAATGACCTCCTTGACAATTATTACTTTCAACCAGTTGCATTCAAAACCACTGGCGTGCAACTGTGTATGGCAAGTCCACTGCCCATTTTTTGAGCTGCCTTGCAAAGAAACTTGTTGATATGTCAGGTGACCCAAAGGAGCAACAGTGGCTCCACCAGCGCTTGTCCCTGGCTGTGGTCAAACAGAACATGCCAGCATATTGGCCTGTGTGCAAGTTTGATCTGGTTTTAGCCATCCTCAGTGCATTAACTAGTGTTGATGTCCGTCATTTGTCTCTCTTCAATGAAAAGCTATTGCCTTCCAACTGTTTGTGTTTTCTGTAAGCTTCATGGTCTTCTCTGTTTTGCGCTGTATGTGTAATACCGTTTAATATTAATATTGTAACTCCCCTGTATAATATTGTTTCGCTCCCCTTTTCAGCTATCCTGACTACCACAGGGCCCATGATGAAAACACAACGTTGTGATTAGGGATGCATATACTGGAATATTGGAATCCTTTAGTATTCACATCCGAAAATCAGAGTTTTTTCAAATACTTAAAATTGAAAATGCGTGGGAACCCTGTTTTAACGAAACGTTTTTTTTCGCTCTTGTTCGTTCCAGATTCAAAATGAATTGAATTAACTAAACGTGAAAAGTTGCGAAGTCAGCAAAACAAATGGTTTCATTAGCTACAATAAATTTTGCAGTGGCACTCTTTGTGCTCCTGATCAAGAAAAAGAAAAAAAACACTCAACAAGCACACAACGTTGCATAGTCACATGGCAAGCTAATTAATAGGTTGTGTGATGGCTGATTTGTGTTTTGAACCTCTGCATAATCAGCTCATTTCACTCTTAACAAGTTATGCTGGAATAGGATTCAATATTCTGTATTTGAAATAATGATTCCAGAATGTTCCAGAAGCTCTAAATGTTCCATAATGCACATCTCTAGGTGTGACATATCTCACTTCACTTGAAACTCCTGAGGCAGGGCTGCTAGATCTACTTCTTGCCAAGGAGCCAAATCTAGTCTAGAAAAGAACCAAATTCCAAGACAAGGAACCAAAAAAAGGGCCAACCATTTTTCCAAATATGTCAGCAGTTACCAAGTCATATGAACCCATACTTAGCAATTTATTAAATGGCAATGTTTCTCAATCACAATTGTATCTCAACAGCAAACCAAATACATGATGAAAGATCGTAAAAGAACAACTTGATTTCCATGTGTAGCCATAAACTGAGATAAATATACCTTCCTCGATAGTGCTCAAGCGATCAACAAAAAACTGAACAAACCAATAAACGTGTGCACCACCTAAATAATTGTAAGTCAGGTGACGTGATGTAACGTAACAGTTCTTAATACTAACCTCTACAATTGCAGCAAGTAACAGGTATTCTGATGAAATTACTTTCACATAACGCAGAAAACTCCAAGGATCCTAACAAAATGTTGTAAATGGCGTGAAGTAGGAGATTCATCCCAAAGCTTTTCATCTGACACTCTTCAGGGGATATTGTCAGAATGAAGTGGAGATACTACCGAACTGGTTTATATACAGAAAAGAAGAGATATCATTGGTTAAAGCAGTGGCCAATAAGAAAGGATTTAGGAGATAAGAAAGGTGAGTTGTCATTGGTAGAAGATGTAATTTGGACCTCGTCGAAACGAACGGAAAATCAATTTAATCGGCACTTTGGTACACATCCCCAACAAACGGAAAATCAATTTAATCGGCACTTTGGTACACAGGGCTTTTAACATCTGTTCAAAAGGCAAACTCGACGCAGAGCTCGACAAAATCCTTTCAATCCTATTGGAAAATGGCTATCCGGAAAATTTAATCAAGTCCACTATC
>JGI24159J19872_10007483_pt1 | contig 14319 bp, 5 predicted proteins | sample Ectturendosymbi4_FD_19872 | JGI IMG/M metagenome (IMG submission 19872) | reverse complement strand
AGCCATTTCATCCGGCCCGCGTAGACATTTTGCCAATGAGGAAAAACAATATAACAAAGGAAAATTTGTTGATTTGGCAGAAACATTTCCTGAAACAATCACATTTTGTAAGATGTCCGGCCCTCGGACTGTTGAGTAACAGCTTATGTGGCCCTCGAACAAAAAAGTTTGGAGACCCCTGATCTAATGGAAGTAAAAGTAAGCAAGTCCCGGTTCAAGTTAGCTTCCGCATTAACAGTTAACAGTTACACTGATAAGTTGGAGGAAATTTCAGATTTGAATTCTTTTCCTGAACGATCCCACGGGCCACTGAAAACACCGTGGCGGGCCAAATGTGACCCGTGGGCCGTTAATTGCCCACCCCTGCCCTAAAAATAGGTTGACGAGACAAGTCCTATTTGCTGCACTTACGGGGAAGCCGACCGAGGAACAGGTGGCGTGATAACATTTCCGATCTGGCTTCATCGCACCTTGACGTGGAGCCAGTAGAACTGTCATAGATGCTGAAAACTGTGAGGCATTTCAAGTCCGAAGGCTGCTGCTCCCCTGACCCTTCCCGAGAAGAAAAGCGGGTGTGAAAAAAACATGTGTAGACGGGAGGTTATGAACGTATTTCATGGTTTGTTTCATTGTGCCAGGCGTGGCGAATCATGAACTGGTTTTAGTTCTCTTCAGATTCTGTTTTTTTTTTGCATAATCATTTGAACAGATTTTTGTGATTTTGAAGCTTTTCGTGTCGTTCTTCGAGTACCTATCAATATCGAAAATAAGGATTTGTCGAAAATGAGACTTGATTCCCGCTCTATCTCTATCGTCTTAAAATGTGCTAATCAAAAAATGACTTTTATGTTGTGTTCGTAGTGAACAAAAAACTGTTCAAGAGAAGAAGACTGCCGAAAAGGAGAGAAAGATCCGTGAACTTCCCTCCTGCCTCTCCAAGGAGGAGCTCAAAAAGAAAAGGGAAGAGATAAACAAAGATCATATCGACGAATGCGTCAAGGAAAGAACCAAAGTACGTTATAACAAACGTTGCTCTGTCTCCCTTTCTTCCCGATCAATACAAAAAAATCAGGATTGCTGAAATAAGACCATGTGGAATTGGTGCGAAATTGCATTAAATATTCATTGTGGTAGATCGAATACTTCGACAAATTTTAGAAATTGTTTTTTTTTTCATGGATCTCGGATTTATTGGTAATCTGATTTTGAATTTCACATTCACTAAGTGATCTTGCGTCAAAGTTGATAACCTCCAGCTGTTATTAAAGTAATGTTAAATCTGTGGTCAAAATTATTTGACCTGTAGAACCGGCTTCTAATGATTGCGTCTGCACTCCCGGGGATTCTGGTTACAAATGCAGGCTGTCAACCGCAGTGTCCAGACTGGTATCAACTAAAGAAAGCGAAAATTTCGTATGGCGTGCGCTTTTACTTTCGTACGTGTTATGTTAGCTGACAAGCAAGCAATTGGAAAGAGAGAAGACTGTGAAAGCCAAGCAGCAGGAGATTTACGACGGACTGCAGGAAGAAAAAGACCGGGTAGGAAGCTGTCCTTTCTTACACATTACAATTCATGCAAACATGGTTGAAGTAACAGGTGTAAGTGCTTTAGTTCAGGGTTTCTTAAATTATGGGTCGCTTGGAGTCGCGAAATGTAATCTTGGGGTCGCGAAACAAATCGGCTTGACAAATCAGTAGAAGTTTTTGTAAACTTTACAAGAAAATTTAAAGAAGGCTTACAGTTAAATCTATTTCTCAGGGATGTAGTGCTAACAAAAAAGGTGTGGGAACGCACCCAAAAATGGCCATTTTAAAACAGCTTCAAACTCATTTTAAAGCAAAACATGAAAAAGGTGTGGGAACGCCGTTCCCACGCGTTCCCGTCCCACTACACCCCTGCTCTTTCTGCTGCATTTTCAGAGGCAATATCGTGCTTGATGTTGTCAGTTGTTTACTAGGATGTCTGCCTGAGCTATCAAATGATAATAATCAACCAAGCACAATGAGCTGTGCGTTGTTACGTCATGATTTTTTTCGTACTGACTGATATTGACCTTACTGCATTCATTCCAACACGATGGCATGCCTGTGTTTAGAACGACAGGTCTAGTCTTCTAGGGATTAGACTAACTGCTTTGAGAGCACACAGTAGTTTTAGACTAAAGGTAAAGACAACAAACAAAACTTTAGCCTTGCAGCAAGCTTCTGAGGAATCTGCCTGCTTTCTGCTTTCATTCTTCTGCGACGATTGAAATTTGCAAGCGTATCTATTTTTCATAGTTACAGGCTACAAAGATGGCGGCAAGCAAATCAGTCACAGTTTATTGACGGGGGAAACCAGTTTCGCGTTTTCCAACGCATCATCAGTCCTGTAAATGTAAGACGAATCTTACAGGCGAAATGTTGGCACTTGAAAACAAGTAAAGAAAGAAACACGAATTGTGGCTTGTTACAACGGCATTACTAATAATTTTTCGAAGCTAAAAGGGCTGACCTTCCCAGAGCCTCATAAACCAGTCACTGCTAAGAAAATAGGCGTTTGGCAGCGGTCTAACAAAGACACTTTTGCTCTGGAGATAACACACGTGCGCGATGACGAGTGCCAGAGAGAAACCACGCGATTAAACAGAACGTAACAGTTCACGAAAAATCAAGAAGGCCGAGCCTTTCAACGTAAACCAGAAAGTTTGTCCAAGCGGTTAATTTCGATGCTGTCCTGGTTACGCCTATGATACACAATTGAAATTTCAGGAAGCCACACACCTGCCATGCCAAGGATGAGTTGTGGTGGTTAAACGACAAAAGTTTGCAAATGGAATTTTCAAAACAGTTTGTCATTTTTTGATAAGAACAAGAAATGAATGCCCGGTAATTTGATTTAGCCATTCATGAACTCTTAGCCTTTTGCACAATATATTTGTGTGAAGCTGCATTCTCAAAATTGATAAACACCGATCCTTGAAAAATGTTGAGAATATTCTTTGTCCTGCATTGTCTTGTATCAATCTATGAATGGATGATCTGTGTAAAAATCATCAAAAGGCAGCCATCTATGCTTGATAACTTTTATAAACTGCATTGTTTTTGTTAAGTTTTCCCCTTACTATTTTTTTACGTGGTAGTTTTAGTACTGCATAGTTACTTTCGGATTATGTACATTTTTATGATTTCGCCATAGACAAATATACGTCTTGAGATTTGTCATGGGACGTTTACACGTATCATTAACATCTAGGGCGCTAGGCTATCCGTTAAGGGGCCGCATTGAAAAAACTTTTATAAAATGGGGTCGCGGAACAAAAAATTTGAGAAGCCCTGGTTTAGACAACATTGAGGTTGATCAGTAGAGTTGCACTGTTGAATGAAATTGCTCAAAAGATTTCTTCCTCCGTTATACAGTCATCGAGTAAAGCTAAAAGATTTCTTCCTCCTTTATACAAACATCGTGTAAAGTTTTAACTACAACTACGTTTGCTCGACGTATGGGTAGTTAAAGAAAACAGTTGTTGGCAATTAAATAAAAAAGATTGAAGAGAAAATACCTTAATCTACAAAAACCCTTTTGACTTGTTTATTCTTGAAATTAACCGTTGTCGTGAATTGTGTGGCAAAGGGAACTCAAATAAATATGTAATGTGCAAGGAAATATCTGGAAAAAGGCTATAAATTTGAACCGAGCAAATGTCATGCCTCCTTTGGTTGGCATTAGAAGGAGCTGAAAACTTCGGGTGACAATATTAAGGAATGTGTAAGGCACGCGATTCCAAACATGGATCCTTTCTGCAAGGGGGCAGTCGGATGTTAAAACGCGAAGAATAACTAGAAGATTTTGAAACAATGGGGTCCAGGCTGGAAAGTAAAGATGGGTTCGAAAAGTATATTACGTATGCTGATGAGAATGCGTACCTGGATTATGCACATTTAGTGGCGTGAGACCTACAGTAACTCAGTCAAAATTTCCTCAAGTGATGTAGTTTTAAATCAACTTAGATTTAATTTTCGATGAAGACCGAGTACTTACGATAAGACCACGTTTTTTAAGGCGTAATTTCAAATCGGGTCCCTAGAATCAGAGAAATCGGGCCCCTACAGATCCATACCGGGTACCTAACACTTTCCTTTAAAAAAACTGGATAAGATTATTGTTGGATTTAGAACAGCCTCGTATATTGTAGTAGTTCTCAAGTTGCGATTAGGGATGAAGCGGTCTAAGAACTTCTCAAAAACACTTTTGTAAAGGTGAAGCTTGGGAGATAAACCTTTTTTTCTTGCTGCTCCATCATTTTTTTGTAAAACATGCGTTATTCGGTCACAAGGGGAACGACGTGAATCCTGGAAAATACAAAATACAGTTTAATAGAAGTAAGTGCAATTGTCTCATTGAAATAAAACAAAATTGATTAATGCGTGTGTAATTTCTACGTTGACTTCATTGTCACACGATCATTGCCGTTATCAAATAAAAAAAATCTGTACTGTATTAAAAATATTTTGCCACCAGTAACACTAAGCCACAACACTCGTGAGACCAAATGTCTGAAATCATTTGAAAACCACTGGAATGCTGCATGCCCATGCTCTATTGATAGGCCAGATTGGGTTCAGTTAGCACTAACAGGCAAATCTGAATGGGCTGTTTTAGTAAAATTTTGTGCGTGGTGCAAAGCAATCCCGGATGTGCGTGGTATGCAGCTCAATTACGAAAATATACAGGGAGAAAAGAGGGTATTGTTGTATTGGAAGAACGTGCCTTTCGCACCGTTTAGGGAAAAACCAGGCAACAACTCTGGTTGTTTCAGATCGTTGTGCAAAGTTGCAGGACATTAGAAGAGCACTGGAGGGCATTAGCGTCCGGAAATAAGGAAATAGAAAAATTGGTTAGTACAGCTGTTAAGCAAATCCATTGTGCAGGTTGAATAAATGCATGAAATTTTCCACAGTCATTCTATATATCATAAAATTTATTTTCAGATGTGGAGCTATCTTGGATTTGACCTGTGATGACCTTGGAAGGTCAATGAGCTTGGACGGCTAAAACATACCATTTGGCGCTAATTGTTATAATACCATCTTCAGTAATTTAGCATAAACCATGGCAAACAGCATATCAAATGAAAGATCTGAATGCGTGTAGTACATACAAACAACAAACAACGCCTTGCTATGTGATACTAAGCTGTTAGTGCAACAAAACAGACACCTTTGTTACAAAAACGACAGTCACAAACTTTTCACGTTTAGCGTACATCATAATAAACTAACAACTTAACCAATGTTATCCAAAAATAAAATAACAAAACGTTTGTAATATGGTACTAAGCTATTGGTTAACGGGAAACAGACAAATTTGTGAAAAAATTACATCAACTGTATCATGATACCATAAACAAAGTTAGTGGTGGTGGGTGGAATTGCTTGTCAGTGTTGGCAGAATACATAGCAACTAGCTAATACCCGTTAATTGTGATACGAAATCTAAGACTCGGGCTAAGTCCGAGTGCCGGAGTCGCCACTTGAAGCATGACACATAGAAAAACAAAACTTTATAAAAACAATTTTTGTTTGGCTTATTGGTAATGGTGTGACGATAGTTAGCGACATCCAGCGCTAATAGGTATATTTTTGTCGTGCAATGTCATTGACCCCTTTGGGTCGTTACGGGTCAAATCCAAGATGGCTCCACATCTGAAAATAAACTTTGTGGTGTATAGATTGACTGTAGAAAGTTTTATGCTTTTATCACAATTTGCACAATACTTTAGTTTTAATGAGCTTAACGGCTGTACGAGATGTTTACGGCGGCATCGTTAAAGTATACCATGAAAAGGAAACAACTGAGGACCAATGGTAGTGTCCGCGCCACAGTAAGCAATAAATCGGTTCAAAAGTTTGCTAAACGCACCTTTTACGATTGGCCTATTAGATCAAGACGGAAAAAGAGTCGATGACTCCCAGTGTCTTTTGTTACAAGGGTGTGTTGATGATCTCTAATCGATAGAAATTTGTAGAATTAACTTCACGACAACCGCACTTACGACTGTAACGCAGGCAAAAGGTTCAAAGTCATACATCTTCCCGGGGACCAATGTCTGTATATTCTTCCTTACCAGGATTTTTGCTTCTCCATTCCGTGCTGACAAATTGTCACAATGTCACGTGTTTGAAAGTGCATTGACGTGATTCTTGAAGTAATTGGAAACATGAAATAGTAAAACTTTTCGGAGCCGCAGAGCAATTTACAGCCTGTCAAAATCAGTGCTCTGTCATGTGTATAGATCTGATCAAGTTCACCATCGTTTTCTTTGCTCAGCTGCTGAAAGAGTATGAAGATGAGCATCAGTTGCAACTAGCAGATCTTGATCACTTGTACGAGGTGCGACGTTTAGAGGTCACTGCGTCGCGCAGGAGTCTTATGTCGTCGTCCAGTTCCATTAGATCAGATGATGGTGAATATGATACCTACTTATAGGCTCGACTTACATTAAATTTGTAATAGATTGTTCTTATTCGTGTCGTGTTTTTTATGCGCCCGATACGAGATTAAGCCTCTCAAGTATGTCTCGATTTACTTTAAAAAAACGCACTTGCTAAAAGTAATTGCATTTTCGGAAAGAAGCCTTAACACGATTTTACACAAGTGATGAAACTAAGTCTTTCCTTAGAACGTTGCGCGTTATCAGCATGCATGCAGTAATGTTCGATTTTGATGTTTTGAGCCAAACTACTTCTAGCACTTTTTAACTCGTCTTTTTTTCTTACTTGCTGCGCTCTGTAAGCTTTTTGTTGCATCGATCGATCAATATTGTTCGCTTGCCTTCACGGACATCACTGCAGAAGCTGTCGATGCATGTCGCGCAATGTCTTTTTTATGCTTTTTTTGAATAAAGCCAACGCACAGACTCGCCACGAATGACGCTTTATTCAAGCCGTTTCAGTTTGCCTGTTGCGTTCTGCGTTTACTTGCTGCATCGCTCGTTTACGTTCGTGCGTTCTGACCAACAATCATGTTCAACTCCTTCCTTCAACAAATCGCGCATTTCATGCATGTGCAGGACGCCATCACTTGCATGGCTACAACATCGCCATTCGTTTGTTTTGATCGGAACGATTTTGAGTACTTCAGTCGGTTGAAATCTTCGCCGCCGATTTTGCACTGCTCGTTCGTTTCTGTTCTATTTTCTTGTGTGTTGTAAAGCCAGGGATCGTTGCGGCGTTTCTGTAGTTCTTCGGCGACTGGAATTTTAGCTGGTCGTGAAATTCAGTTGTCGTGAGTTGAATGTTCGCACTGATTTGCTGCTCATTGAACCGCTGATACCNAACCGACGCAATCGAGGCACCAGCCCTTCGACCCACCGCGCAAACAAGGAACGGACTAAATGCCGNCGTATCCGATTTGTCGCATGAGCTGCGCGTCTCCTGTTCGTGCCAAATGTTGCTTTCTCCGCTTCATTTTCTGTCGAAACGTCTGTGCCACCTAATGCTGGTTGAGGAGGTGCAGCAAGTTGATCTTCTGCAAGTCGATGCAAGACAAACAGTTTTGACATCAAAGCATTGCTAAACTTCCCGAAAAAAGTCTTAGTGCTTTGCGGCATACTTCCTGAGAAAGCGTCGCGTCTAAACAAAGAGTAAAGAAGTTTTGCGGCTTTACTGTGCTGCTAAAGGGTTGCAGAAATTCCATTTACAGTATTAAGGGAAATCTGGCGATGCTGCCTCAGCCACCGTTTTATTGTTTGATTTAGATATTTTTGGAAGTTAAATCAAGTTCAAATACGTACTTCGGTTAATCTCCGACGAAAAATAAAAATGCACCAAACATACAACTTTGGCCGATTTCATTAACTTTTCGCCAAATGATAGATTGGAACCGCGCGAAACATCGTATGTCCTTGGTATTTATTCCCCCACTGATAAAGGACCGTCAAAAGCTTTTTGGAGCAGATGTAAATTGAACCTAGCTTACTTTTTTAGTTTTCCCAGCGACCAGGATGCTGCAAGGTTAATGGCAATAGTTATTAATTGTTGTAAACCGATGTAGTCCACAAACTGATTCGTTTTTACTTCAATCCACGTTGCGGCGTGGTTGAAACGGTGATTAGATAGTGCAAATGTCTGTTTTAAGACTTTCCGTCAGCTTCATGTAAAACAACAATTTCACAGGCCGCTCATGAATAGGAATTTTTTGAATAATATAATTTAACAGAAGGGACACCTTAAAATCTTCTGTCGTCATTCACATAAAGTTAAATCGTCTGTCTGAGGCTCGGGATCGATTATTATTAGACGGCATGGTTCAGCTGCGCGGCGTTAGTGGACACCTGGGTAAGATGCGACAAATCGCAGCCAAACAGAATTCGCAAAACTGTTTAATTCCGCCACTCCTAATATATGTTATCTGCTTGTTACGTCATGCAGTGTTTGGCGTCTTTCTGTGAAGTTTCAATCAATCAACCTGATTTTTAGGCGTTATTCCCATCTGGTGCAGAACCATTCCGTGATGCTCAGCACTTGAAGAAGTTTTGATTTAAACCACGTTACTCCCCAAAAGCTTTGCTTGATTGGAGTTATAGCTGTAAAATCGCCTTTGTGAGGGGAAACTTAGCGTATTGTCCGTGAAAATGTACTTGAGACTCCAACCCCACTATCGACATGCGGACAAAGAAAAAGGCTCTACTCTGTCACGTCTTGTGTATTTGATCAAAACCAAGAGAAATACCAAAGAAAAACATCAGTGTCAGGCGCAAGGTTTGTTGGTCAACTGCCTCTTCATTACGTCGACGATGCCGTCATTGGTCAAAGCGGCTTTACCTCTTCCTGTGTTTTGCGAAAGTTGCTCCTATACCCCTATCAGTCCATTCGAGATATTGCCCCGATTTGCTCAAAAGTAAATTGTTCGACCGATTGCAATTTAGGGAAAGCTGCCGCCGTCAGCTTGCGCAAATATCAGCCGTAAGCTATGCAGCGTGTTTTGTCAGGCAATCGTTTATTGCAGTATTGCGCTCTTCTCAACCCTTGCCGTCTGTATCCTGACTGTTATTATCAGGACACTCATTTTTCGTGCATGGAACTTCGTCTGCGGCAGAGCAGGCGACAAAAATGATGTTTGTGGAATTGTATATTGGTTTGTCTGTCATCTTAACGTCTGTGAGTACTGATCAACCGCGTGCTACGAAAATACTTCTTTTTTCCTGTTGACGGTGCAGCTCAACTGCGATCATTTCGAAAAACTTGAAAAGCAATCCGATGGCCAAAGAATGTGCACGAAAAAAATGTCATTGTGCAGTAATTGAGATCATTAGTTGTTTCCCAAATCTTCGCTTTCGGAACTTAATGAATGTTCGCTGGTTCTATGTTTCGATGCTGTGCATTTCTGTGGGAGGGCGGGCAAGCAAGTTTCAGTGTTGAAGTTTCCGATGGGTTGTTTTCGTTGTAACACGCACCAGCGTCGCAAATGTATGATTGCTTCATCGTGTCGTGATGGTTTAGGATATTGCCTCTCATCGTCCGTAGATGTAATGCGCTGTAGTATTTTGCTGGAATTTCGTGTTGCTCTAGAACGCCTATGCTGTTTCCATGTTTTGTTTGTATTGCAGATTTTATACCGTCAGATTAAATGCAATTTGTTGATTGTCGTAGAGGATTTTTTCAAACCTTCTCGGGAAGGTCGGTGTGAAAGTGCAGACATTTTGGTTGTTGAGACAATCTGCTGCGAAGTAGAGGCACAGCGAGGATTGTCGTCAGTTAAGGCAACTTGCAGATGGAAGTTGTACGCCGGCGGAAGCTTACTGCTTTGGCCATGCTNACGTTTACATCAGGTTGTGAGGAGCTAAACAGTACGGTTCGCTAGAGGAAGCGCTGACGTATNTTGCATGCATTTTGTTTTGTCTCGGCACTTGCGGAGTGCGAGCATGTTGTGAAGGTTAGCGAGAAACCAAATCATGCTCGGGTGNGCTGTCGTGAACATTTTTTGCAGCTCAGTTTGCTTCGATCATAGTCTTGCCGGCGGAANTGAATTGGGTTTGGTCGCACTATGAACAGCACACGTACTTGCAGATTGCTGTGTTGTTGAGCAGTGATCGATTTTGTGCAGACACCAGCATTTTGTTCTGCGACTAAGCCTTGTTGTTTGATAACCTGTAGGAGCCCTTCTTGACGTCCAGAGCAGCTCCAGTCTTCGAAGAGCGTCGGGTGGACAGATACTTCTTAACGGACTTTAAAGTAGCGTGATGTTGCTTTTTTCGGCGATGTTGCTGATTGCCCTGTTCATATACACGTGTTTANTCAAATACGTTACAGAACTAGGTCACTACGCCAACTGTGTGTATANTGTACAGTATATGACTATTTGTCAATAGTACTTGTGTCGTGTGGCCGACTTATGCTGATTGGGTCAAATGCGCATTGTTTCGATCAGGCGTGCTTATCCCAAGTAACTCGTTCTTTTACTGCGTTATTAAACCGGGCAGTTTTGGGGCTCTTGACTGAGTCTACGCAAGCAGTGCTCACATTTCGTGCCAAATGATCAAAGCAGCACTGACTGATCAAAAAAATAGATTGCAACGTCTTAGCTGTCCACCAGAACATTACGTTTCAAACATCGTTGGCATAGTAACCAGGCTTACCCATGGGACACTTCCTGTCACTTCCCATGGCAACTCGCGGTTGTCCCAATATCCCATCCCAGGATTCCCACGAAACTAGTTATACGAAGTACGTGATAATATGTGCATGCCTGGCGCTTACAGAATCGCGGCTGAAACTCCAATACTTGCAATTAGAAGCGCAGTCAAAATTAGCCGTTCCGTCACTTTTTTGGTTGTCACCTAAATCTTGAGAGCCTCGTATCATCCCACAACGGCACTGAGCCTCTACGTCATGCCTGCACAACATGCGGCCCGCGATAGCTTTTCTTATGGCACGTGAGAGCTTTCTCAATTGCAAAAAATGTTGCGCAAACGCCTGGCTTCTGGCATAATTAATTGTCGTTCCAGAATTTTTTCCAGATTACTGTACAATCAAGTTGACTTTGCGGCTCGCGGAAAATTAGTGATGATCTCTTTTCTGAGTTGAAACGCTGTTCTGTGAGCACATTATAATGGTATTCAAAATCAGAAATTTCCTGCTACAATTATTACGTAAAATTATTAGTGGTGAGAGGTAGGACACATGAGAATCGTATTCCTGTGGACAAGTCTGGTACAGTAATTGTGTTGAAATCTGTTTTCTTCGGTCATAGACCGAAATGTTTTTGAAATGATGGACAAAAATTAAGTCATTTCGGTCAGAACGTCTGAAAACTTAGGCTAATGAGTCCTGGTTACGGCGAGTTTTAATACAACTGTGAGACAAATGACTTAAATGTCTCGAGATCAAAATGTCAGCAAAAAATGACCGAAACGTCTCAGCGAAAAAAATCCAGGTTGAAACGCATCTTATCTTTACTTGAACAGTAACGAAAATAAAGTGCTTGTCTGATCGCGATCAGAAGACACTTCCACTCTCCCGAGCTAAACCTACACGCAATCAAACTTTGGGGTTTGTGGGGTTGTTACGTCATTGCACAATTATCATTGGTTCCCTTTGCTTCAGATTTGCGTGCTTTTGTGCGGAAATTGCTGATTTGACATGCGCACCAAATTAAGTGTAAATGACTGCTTTCGACTGAAGTGTTTGAAATGTCTTCCAACACTTGCACGTGTACGAGTGACATGATCACCTGTATTTCTTGCATGCTTCAGATGGTTTGCTTTGCACCATTTTCTTTCATTTTAACTTTTGAGCAATGCACATTGCCCTATTTTGACGAGGCCGAAGTATCCATTGGCATGTAATTTAGGCATCAACGTAAGTTTACGTGTGTATCCGCCTTCGATTTAGTTTCGTCAAAACCCTGTGTTACATCATGGAATGAGTTACTGATTGTCTTATGTTTTGCACCTCGATTAATCATTTTCGTTTTGCTTTTTGCGTAGAAAGTGGGGTGCGACGGAAGTCTGCGCCTGATCAGGGTAGTTCCCGTAAAAGACGCCTCAAAAAGACTCACTCAGTTCTCTAAATGCCAAGGTGGAACACTTTAAATAGTCGGATTGTTTGTGACCACGCGGCCGTAATCGACGTCTGTGGAAGATGATACTTTTCAAGACTGGCATGACTTGCCTGGGGCCGCCATTGCTTTTTGTTTGATTTTACAATTGTGACTCTTGCACGAAAGATTTTTTGTGCTGTTCTCTAACATTAGTGACTTTTTGCCATGAGTGCATTTTTCAAATTTGAATATTGATATGTTTACATTTTATTAAAATCAGGTTTTGCTGCCTTGTGACGCACGGTTTTTCTTGCACTTCGAATTCTGTGCAATGCTGTTGTGACTAATGTTCGCTTGTTCCGTTCCGTTTACTTAAAACTTGTTCCGTTACGTAAGATGGTACATTCCTCGATTTGAAGCTGTGCATGTTCGTAGCACCTGTTGTCTTCAATACTTCCTTTCGGATTGGACTTGATGAAGAGATTCCCGCGTCATTTTCGAGCAATTATGGTTAAAATTTGCAGCGTGTGATACTATCATTTCCGTCATGAATTACTGCATATTATTTGATTCTCAGGAAACTCACTGGTTAAATTTTTTTAAATAACTTGTGACAAGCTTAAAATTGTATCTTTAGAATGTGTCGAAAGAAGTGCCTGGTCTGTCAGGGGTAGCAGTGCTACCGTTCGGTTTCACAATATTTTATTTAGATCCTGGTTGTATCATTTACTTGTTCATACGAGCTTGTACATACTTGCATATGTTTCGGCTTACTTTGTGTTTAAATGCTCACAGTAGCTCTGGTTGATCGTTGGCTCAAACATTGTTTTGTGCCTGTTGCTATCAAAATTAGTCGAGTGTGACCGGCTGCTCAGAGGCAGGTTCAGTTATATGCTGTAGTGACCAGAGAAAGGGCGGTTGAACCAGAGCATCCGGTTTCGCAGATATCAAAAGTAGGTAAAATCGTTAACCCAAGATGACTTCAAGGGGGCAACATTCTGCCTCTACGCATCCGCAGCCTTCAATTTGACTTTGCAGAGGGATAATTCGTAAAGTGAGCTTTACGTTGGTTGACAGTTTTTATTTAGTAGATTGTACAGCAAGGCAACGTTATTTTGCTTAACCTNAAACAGAGCGAACGTGTTGGTGTTTCAACTTGATTTTTAACTTTGTGGCAACAGAGCGAACTTTGATACGACCGCCTAGCAAAGTTTTCTCTCATCACCTTCCTAGAAACTTCAAAGTAAAATTATATGTGGTTAAAGCAACGTTTCCCAGCAATCCTTAAGTTAGAACTTATTTTTCTTGTGGCAGGGTCGGTTAGGTGTCACGCGGCGATAAAAAACTTTTTCTGTGAAACAATGGAGGCGATGATAGCGCTATATACGTAATTAGCAGAAGCCTGCTTCGATGTGGTTGAAACAAGCGTAAGTAATTATTCTCCATTTTTGTAGACTCGGTTGTTGTAAGGGAGATGGCTATGCCTTAATGTGATGAGCTTGCTGCTTTGGTAAACGTCGTAACTCAATTAGACCAAGAAAATCATTTTTACGAAGCGTATCTTTTTGCCATGTCTACTACTGAGCCGATAATAAATTTAGCCCGGTTGCTTTATTCGTGCATTTTTTTGTTCAGTGCTCTGACGTTTTTGCAATAGCAGCACGTCGAAATGCCGGAACGCAACTAATTTAGCATACTAATAAATGGTTCAAAGCTGTCGTTTTCACTGATACATTTCGGTCATTTGTCTCGTAGTAGAATTAAGACCCGTAACAGTATTCACTAGCCTACATTTTCCCACTTTATGACCGAAGTGACTCAGTGTTTTCGGTCATTTCAAAAAAATTCGGTCAATGATCGAAAAAAAATTCTAAGCTATCTAACAATTATGAAGATAAGCTTGCAAATTTAAATGCGTATCTACCAAACCAACAATTGTCAATGCAAATTAGAATAAATGAAAACACTGGCAAAACAGAATTGACAATAACTGTCAACCAACCCCATAAGCAGTGATGGATTCGACTGTTTCGCAAGAACCTGTTCTTCGAATTTCTTTAATCCCAAGAACCGGTTGTTGGCCAAGTCAGGCGTGTTCAATATTTCCCCATAACCTTTCACTTATAACTTATTTTGGCAAACTTCTCATCAGGGCTGTGGAGTCGGAAGTCCCGTCATCCGACTCATGGCAATTTCGATCCTCCGACCTTCAGCTGTATTAGTTACTGAAAGTGATAATTCTTTTCAGATGAATTCATAAACCCTACTTGCACTTTCCAGGAATACGGAAACTTGTT
>JGI24159J19872_10007482_pt1 | contig 14319 bp, 6 predicted proteins | sample Ectturendosymbi4_FD_19872 | JGI IMG/M metagenome (IMG submission 19872) | reverse complement strand
TGAACAAAAGGCTTTTAAACACATTTTCACATTTGTGTTGATGCAAATGTGTGCATGTTAGAAAGAACACATGAGAGAGATAATCGAGTGTGTTGCGCTCTTTGCATGGTTTCCCCGGGCAGCGTTGTTAGCTGGAATCGCCAAGATTACAACAAGCCAAGCATGCAACGAGTGAATTAACTTGGTTAATTAAAACTGGTCTGTGTTTAAATGCTCGGACGCAAATGTAGTTTTCCAAACAGCCATTTTCTTGATTCTGTTCGTAAGAAATAACAAAAGGTCCTCAGGCATTGACGGCAAAACCAGCAACTGCCTTTCCAGAAATTGTTCGTATTACCGATATCTTTGAGTTACGTTTCTGCTAGTAACTGTTCTCTGAATCGTCTAAACCTGTGATTGTTGCTTTTTCGCTGATTTCCTCATGGTAAGAGCGCCGCTTGTAAAAAAAGACCACATTAAATTAATCAAAAATGTTTGGTACATTTTCTTAGTTTTGTGTAGCCTACTTCATATATTTCATTTTCCATTCAACTTGAGGCACACGAAGACGATTGAAAATATTAATGTGTGAAAACGAACAGAAGCCGGAGCTGGATCCGGAGCCATGAAAAAAGAGAGCTCCGGAGTCGGAGCTACAATCATGCAAACCCACAACTCCGGAGCTAGAGCCGGAGCCACTTTCATTAACAGAAGAGCTCAGGAGCCGGACCTGTGTCATTTTTGCGACAGCTCCGCAACCCTGTTCTTGTCAAAGCATATTCTTGAAGTAAGTTCAGTAGGTTGTGCACCTCAGTGTGTGCGGGATTCCTTAGGTTTTGGTTAGGGTTCGGTTGTTAGATGGAGTTTCTTGAGCAGATGCGTGTAATGAAATTAAATTTTAGTCAATCACATTATTGTCTTGTGCAGATTTCAGCTTTAACGTTTAAGCAACTATAACAGCATTTAGTAACATAAGTTCCAAAATACAAAAATATGATGATCAGTGATACAGTCGAGACCGTCACCTTCGAGATCCAGACCTGGTTAAAACTTCGAGACCGAGATTTCATCAAAAATCCCGAGACCGAGACTCGGGATTTCAAAATTTGTGCATTTGGCCGATTGTTTTGTAAAAAAGGTCGTCATCACTTCTGAGTTGAATTTTTTTCAAATTTCTGACATTTTTCCGACCGGTTTTGTAGTTTCTTACCTGTAAATACAACGGTTGTTGAATTATAGAAATTTTACTACACTATATCAGTTTATTGCAATATTCAAAGTCTCTAGACCTGTAGCCTTTGAGACCGAGACGAGACCTGAAACCTTCGAGACCGAGACTCGCAAAATTGGGACGCGAGACCGAAACCAAGTCGCGAACCTCCATCACTGATGATTATTCATATATGCAGTTTGGTTTTACAGCAATCATACCCTGTATCCAACTACTCTCCGATGAAAAACAAGAACAAATTTCGCATTGACCGAGTTGAAAGTTGAACTAAATTGATATTTGAAACTCAATGTGTTTTGATTGTAATTTTGTTTCATTTTTATCTTTCTGTCACGAAATTAACAGTGGCGCTATCTATTGGATTATTATATCATTAATGATATCTACGTAGTTATATGTTTAAGTGCATTCCAAGTTTTCTGAGTGATTCTTTAACTTTTCCCCAGTTAAACTGGCTGCTTGTTTGAAGCCACCAAGCAGAGCTAAGTATCGTACAATAATGTCTTATTGAAAGGACGCAACAACGCAACTATAGGATTATGGTTCAACCCACAACGTGCGATCTGAGCCATCGCAAAAATGACGTTTTAACCTTTTCACCCACCCTGTTTAAATTGTGTAATAGGGGAGGAAAGAAAATTTCCAAAATGAGCCAAGGGAGGAATGCATCAAAAAAGGTTGGGAACTACTGAATTAGATTATGTTAAAAGAATGCGTACAAGCAGGGACGCCGGAGAGCGGGGACATGACGGTGACATTGTCTCCCCTGCCATTTGATAAAGGGTACGACAGGGGCGGAGATGCCTTTTTGATAACAGTTTCAAAAGTAAGTTCATGATTCATCAAGATCGAATTGAAGCAAATTTATTGCAGCTATGCCAGTACCCTGAAAATTCAGAATGGTTTTCTTTTATTTCCGTTATTATTTTTGAGATCAATATTTTTTGCTGAACAGAAATACGCATATTGGTATTGATTTTTTTGTTTTTTATAAGTTTCCATTGCCCTTAACTCCTTTTCTACCCCTTTCCCTACCGCTGTTTCGGTGAAATCGTTGAAATAGTTCCTGTTGAAGATTCAAAACACAACAAATCGAGTTTTTCAGTACTGAAAAGCACACATTCTGAGAATTGCTGTCTCAAATGTAATTTGTACATTAAGAATTGGAGGTACAAGACTGACGGTTGTATCAACCTGTTCTTGAAATTTGCCATGCAGAAACCTTGATTTTTTATAACGGTAAGTCACAGCACTAAAATCAACCGCTCCTACGTCACTTGGAGAGAAAAGGACAAATTTTGTCAAAAATTTTATGCGCCCCTAGAAGCATGGGTATCGGAAGGGGATGGCGGGGAATCAAAGCCCCCCTGGATTTTGAAATTTGGTATTTTCATATAGTTTTTAGTAAAAAAGGTTATTTTCGTTGTTTCAAGTTGGTAAAATAAAATTTCACCACTGTTGCCCCACTGGAAAATATCCTGGAAAAAACACCTAAATCGCTTAGCAACGAGAGGCTTGTGACCAAAGTCGATTTGTTCCTCTAACAATGTGTCCCGACCACGTCTCTGGCTGCAACGTCCGTGGCAGATAGCGGGGGTGTAGACTCTCCATCAAGTTTAAGCAACGAGCTTGTATGGAGATGCTGTTCTCAAAAGCTTTTCTTGGGAAGTGCATAAACTTTTTAACAAAAGATTGTNAGGGTTGATGATAGCAGTTGCATGAAAAAAGCATATTTGTTGCCGATGTTTCACGGCTTCTGAAACCGAAAATTTAAAAAATTAAATTTTTTATTCNTTTGAAACACTGAAAATCTTAATCCCATCCTAACCTAATTCACGCAAACATTATGAGAGTTTTGTAAAATTGTAATAAATCTAGATGGTCATCCGCCACCAATGGAAAATATTAAATAGCGTCTTGGGAAACACACTATCTGACGTTGCAGGTGTTGCCCTGTTAGAGTTAAGACAAAAAAGGTACAGATCTTGTTTCCACGACAGATTAGTTAAAGGACTGCATTTATTTTCTTCTAACTGTCTACCCTCACTGAAGGAAGTTATTTCTCTTCATGGTTCTCTTTTCTCATCGCAATCCGACCGGTAGGTGGCAACTCTTTCACGACTTGCAAAACCTGCAGAGTGTATCAGCTGCAAAAAGTTAGCACGAAATATAAGTTCACTGTCAGCAAATTTAACATCCGGTTACAGCAGTGGTTCTTAACCATTACAAACGCGCCGAACCCTTACGTAGTTTTCCAAGCTTTTGTCGAACCCCATTTTTGCCCAATATAACCGAAAGTGAAAATGGGTTACTGAAATGAAATCAATCAACACTTGATATTTAATTATACAGTAGTTCCACACTTTTAGTCATATTTCAGATGACCTTCGTCGAACCCCTGAAATGGCTCCGTCGAACCCTAGGAGTTCGATCGAGCCCAGGTTAAGAACCACTGGGTTGCAACAACAGTTTGCAAGTATTACTAAGCATGGCTCAACCTTGGCGACGTCTAAGTTTTGAATTAGGTATTGCGTGGCCTTAGTATGCTACACTTACTTCCAGGAGTCAATGTAATTTCGGACATAGCTTTGCTGTACACTTTCACTTTTCCGGTGTTCGAACCAAACACCGGAAAAGCGCCTAACCGCTGAAAATCGTTGTTAAATAAACCCCTTTTCCGGTCAAACTACGAGTTTTATGGTGCATATTCTTCGTTTTTTTCACATTTTTCCCAGAAAAAGTGACTTTACAGTTACTGTCGGAGACGGAGAAATTTTTAGTTTCCAGCTTTTATCGAAAGTAGCTCTTGCACTTGCAAATTTTTGGTTGCAGCAGCAACCAGAGCTTTTTGATACCAAATTTTGGCTTGTACGCTGGAAGAAAAATCACAAATTGATTCACGTTTGGTCATTTGTATCATTTAACATCCTCGCGAGCATGCATATCTAGGTTTCAATCATTCGCTGCGAACCTTAGGTTCCGGTATGAAAACCTTCGCCAACCAGCTGACTTGATGCGTTTGAACCAAGACTTGCATTGCGAAAGAAGCGCTTACGCATGCAAAATGCACGCTGTTGGATGGCGGTGATTTCATCAAAACAGTTCATGTGCCGAGGCGAACTGTTTTCGATACCTTGGCGGTGTAATCCAGCTTCTTGGCTGTGTGATTACAGCGGTGTTGAAGTTGATTCAGACAAGCTACGTGGGATCTTAGCTTCGTGAAGTGTTCTGTATTTACTGCAGCCCCATGTTCAGGTCTGAGCACCTGCAACAGGGGTGATAAAAAGCAAGGTAACGTTGAACATTGTAAGCTATGTTTTCACGTTTGCATGTTTCTTTGGTTTGCTAAGTTAGGTGTGTTTTCTCATTTATCCGTTGCACTCAGGTTGCAACGAAGTGAAGCGCATACAAAACAGATAAGCCACTCAGCTCAAACGAAGCATTAGGCATTTAGCTGAAAGGCTAAACCGGTACGTGTCGCTTCGACCTGTTGAACTACTTAGAGCAAACAAGCAAGGACGTAGAAACTTTACGGTTGAGCAACCGAAATTATGTCAGCAACAGACTGACTTTCTCACTTAACAACAGTTGATTGTGCAAAGTTTCTTATTGTGCTTCCTCACTGCAGTGTTCTGGTTTTTATTTCTTTACTGGAAGTGTTGATTTGTTTAAAAGCAAACTGAAGGTTCACCACTAACGAAGTAGTAGCTTACTCCAGAAACATAAAAGACGTTTACACCTCGAACAGCACAGAGGAGATGTGTGCGTGAGCAACCGTCACATGGGTGCCACCAGGGTGTATAGGCTAAGCACTTTTAAAATGCACTTGCAAATGCAACAATCTTTCATCATCGCACAGATAGAAGGATTACATAATGAGCAAAAAATTACAGTTCAGAAAATTGAAGTGAGCAAATGCAGATGTTAAGTGAGTGTTTCCCAACCCGAGTCCGGAGAAGGCTTTGGATGAGTCCGCAAGCACGTTGACTATTGCAAACCATTTGATTTCAATGCCCTCAAACGTATCAAGTTTATACAATGGCAACTTTTTCTTCATTCCGCGTTTGTTACACACACTCTCGGTTGTTCCGTAATAATCCACCTAGCCCGCGTGACAAATTCCACTGTTCAACTTCCTACCAATGTTGCCAACTGGTATGTATACGCATACCAAATTTGAAATTTTTGGTGTATTTTCTAAGTGCTTGGTATATACATTTTGATTTGGTACATATGAAAAATTTGCTATGCAGTAAACCTTGGTTAATCCGGATTCGATTCGACCCACGATTTTATCCGGTTTGGGCAAAGATCCGGATTAACCGAAGACGGTTATTTCTAGCCTGGCATCATCTAAATACTGAGATATCGGTGAAAATCATTAAAATTGAATACATTTACGACCCAACAGCAGACTTTCGCAGAAGCACAACGAATTTATTGATGTATTTTCAATGGTACATAAGACTAGTAACCGTCATATCCAGTTAGTTATGAGCAATCTTAAGTTCATAATTTCACATTACTTGGCTGCGAAGAAATCTGAGATTTTGGGCTGACGCAGAAATTTCTGCAACGGTCCATAAGCAGTCACTCTGCTTGGAAGGTAATGCCCTCCTTACTTCTTACCGAGTACAATACATTCAGGGATAATGTTCTACACACGCACACTCAACACTGATGATCGATAGACTGAAACCGTGGTGCGTGGGCGTGCCTTGAGCGCAGGGCCGGATTAACCATTGGGCAAACCGGCAAATGCCCGGGGTCTCGCGCTTTTGGGGGCCTCGCGCTTGAATATCAAAACACTCCTTTACTGGTTTTCATGGTTTTAGGCTGTTCACCACGCGTCAAAATTGTAGAGCTTTTTGGTTACTGCGTTATGGGTTAAGAAAACTGACAACTTTGGCATTTATCGTTGTCGAGTGACAAGAATTGAACCAAACAGCACCAAGCTTTATGACCCAAGAATTAGATTGAAATTAGTGCATCCATGGGCGTCCGCAGAAATTTTTCCAGGGGGAGCAATGTCGAAACTTTGTTTATCCTTTTCAGGTTGTTGACAATGCAATGCAAATGGACGTTCACAAAACGCTTTACCCTTCATACCCCATTAGTCTGTGGGCGGTCGAACCTCATTCTCCAGCTTTTGCATGAAATGCTTTTTACACTTCGGCTATCAGAAATGCTTTTTCTTTTCATAAACTGCCTAATATCCATTTTTTCGAGCATTTCTACAAATAAGTCATAATTTAAAAGAATAATCAACGGCCAGAAAAACATGAGTGGTGAAAAGCAGGAAAGTTAGACACTACCGCAAAACTGTTTCAAGCAATGAGAAGTAAAACTATACGTTGACAAGACTATCGGACAACTCACTAAAGTTAAACCACCACGCAGGTTTAAAAAACTGAGCAGATGAATTACAAAAACTCGCCACGGCAAATATAGCTTTGCATTTAACGCTCAATAAGAAGTCATAACTAGACCTTAACGATAAAGACGCATTTCCACAAGTTTTCATGGACGGATTCTAACAAGCCACGTATTTTTATACTGCGTGAAAAGATGCCTGCATAACAGTCGTTTGATTAAAGTTATTCACTCGGGCACGTTGATCACAGTCTCACACTAACAGTGGATTTTCCAACTTGTGGAAGCACTGCTACAGATGTACTCATGCTTCTGTCAGCAGTGTCGCTGTCTCGCTGCATTACCTGCCAGGATGTCTGTGTTCAACAGTCACCTGCAGTGCTCCCATTGAGTGATTTCAAATAAACCCATATTGCACACCAAGAAAAGCATATTCGCACCATAACGCCATTGTGGACAAGCAAATAGCTAATCTTGATCATTGTGACGGAAAATGTGCAGGATTGCGAATGCATTTATTTATTGTGGAAAACAAGTTGCACTCTGCTTTTCCAAATACTGAAGTTGCCCCTCGCATATACTTGTACCTCATGGTTTCCAACTGTACTGAAGAGCGGTCTTTTTCTAAGGTGCGTAGAATTCAGAATTATCTTCGATGTTCAATTGTGCAAGAAAAACTAAGTATGCTGTCTCTAATAAGCATGGAGCGTGAGATTCTTGAAGATACGGTCCTGGAGACAATCATCAACGATTTCGCGTGCAAAAAATGCGGCATCATCAAACTTTTCGTAACTGACATTTTTTCAAAAAGCACGCATTGACAGAGTGACAGAAACCAGGTCACTTCAATAAGACCGTTACTAAGTATTCTTTGCAATCTAGCCTTTGCAATTGCCATATAATGCGCTGATGTAACAATTAGTTGCGAAGTGCTTGTCGTGATCGTGAGTGTATCAGTCGTAGATCAAACAAAGCGCTGTTGTCTACGAGATCACGGAACAGTCAATAGGTGTAACTATTGTAAAGATCCCATCGCAAAACTTCACTCAAGTAGTACGGTTCTATAGCTGCTTTTGCGTGATAATTCGTTGAGAACATTTTTTTGTAAACGGTGTACGTTTTGATCTGCGAGAGAGTGTATCTTTCCTCAATACATATGCGTATGGACGATTTGTGCAGTGAAGATGGTCAGAGAGTCTATGACAAAAAAGATTGTTGTGTAGTGTCACGGTAGCAAAAGGATCGTTTTTTTGTGATACAACTTTCTGTTTGGACAAATTAAACACATACGAACACATGCGGTACGAACAGCCGTACGTGGTCAGCCCCAATTGTCTCTGAAGTGTAGCAGATCCGTAGCCAAGTTTTAAGATTTGAAGGGGCAAAATACATTTTTAGAGGGCAAGATTTTTGTATTTATTATATGTTTAAAAAAAAAATTTTTTTCTGGGCGCAACAAAATTTGGGGAAGCACCAAAAATTTGGGGGTATTGTCCCAGAAACCTCGCCGTGGCTACGGGCCTGAAGTGTAGACTGCCAAATCGTATTAGTTTTGACGTTTTTGACCGATGCTTCTGCAAAGTTGCAACGAGGGCGTGCGAAACGCTACGCATTTGCGCTAAGCGTTTAGGGGCCTCGCGGTGACGACTTTGCCCGGGGCCTCGCGTAACGAGGTTAGATGGCGCCCGGGGCAAGAAACAAGTTTGGCGCTCCTTGTTCGAAACTGAGGTCGTTCGGAAGCAAATGCGCTGTATTGAAAAAAGTACTTGTGACATTGTTGGGACTTTTCGGCACCCCTCGCTGCCACTCGGTGCCCCCCGCAGTGATTGGCGCCCAGGGAATAATGGCCCCCTTGCTCCCCTCGTTACGCNNCTGAGACAATTGCCTCCAAAGGTTGGAAAGCTGCGTNTGAGAGCGGCAGAAGATTATAGAAAANAGTGACTGATAGAGTTTGCACGGCTTACAAAACCGGATTCTGCTTGTGTTGTGTATCCCTTCTTCAAACTGTGCAAAATAAATTTGCAAACCGCAAAGCTATTTTCCAGCGCAATAATGGGACGGACCCCAAACGAAATGAAAATGCAATTTAAGGTGTCGGAAGGTTGAATTCTCCAGTGGTTATTAAATCTGTTATTGCCTAAAGTAAGAAACTCGAAATTGAGCAACTTCTCTATGATGCACCGATCAACAGCAACTGTTGATCATGTAAGACTGAAAGGAGATAGTAAAAAGCATGGAGTATGCAGCATTGAATTTAGTTTTTTGTTACAGATAAATTTGGTATATATTTGGTATATATTTGGACAAGATTTGGTATATCAGTTGTAAGAAGAGTTGGCAACCGTGCTTCCCACACGGCATTACACTTTTTAATACTGTACATTGCAGTTGGTCTTACCTCAGCGTACCGTTAAACGAATTGATGCGTGTTATAACTTGCTGTCTGGGAAGCACACCCGCCCTCCTCCTTGCCGATTCTACCTGGCATGACCTCACCTCTGAGACAAAGCGCAGTGCTACATACTTGAAATTTTACACCAAAGCCCTCAATCCGAAACACCTCCTACACGAAACCCTGCACCTAAATCCTTCTCCGAAACGTCTCCGCTCCAGAAACCCACTTCGCTTGTTCGTTGAATTGTTGTCAACTACCCGTACACACACTGCATCAGTCCCTCCAGATCTCTAATCCTTCATTCCCGCATTTGGTCCGCAAACAACAGGCTGCGACCTCCCCAGAAATGCTTGCGTTTAGCTCAACCGCCTAACGACTGGTGTTGGTCGATTTGCAGCCAACATGAAAAAATGGGCCTGTGCGGCTCAGATTTGTGTGAATGTGGCAAAGTGGAAACTGCACTCCACATCCTACATGATCGCACCAAATTTAAACCACTGTGTCACATTTATGAGGTGGATCCCGCACTTTTAGAATATCTTGTCAAAAATCAAAATTCTGAATACGAAATAAGAAGTATCTTAAATGTAAGCTTGTTGTGTAAATTACGGTTAGCTTTCACCGTCTTAGTCTATCATGGCTAAACATGGGCCGCTGCATATAAAGATAGTTTAAACTTGGATTTACTTCAGTCGAGGTGAACGGTGAAGTCCGGCCATACTGCGTATTGTGCTCAGAAGTCTTAACTCACAGCTCTCTCAAGAAGCTAATCTATGTCAGCATCTCGTGTCAAAACATACAGAATACGTTGACGAAAACCATGAGTGTTTCAAAGAGAAAGAATATCAGGTAAAGCAAATATCTTTTGATCGCCCAAGTACTTGGAGAGTAGTAGTTTCCTCCCGTAGTAATGCAATACGGGAGAAAGCGATTTGCGCTCCATTCGACAAATCTTTCTTGAGCACCTTACTACATTTCTCTGGGACTTGGGTATATACTGTATACATCGCTTTTAGCAATTACAGCAAAATGCTTAACTGGTGAGAAGTCCTTTTGAGTTACTAGCGCTATATGTTCATTGTAAAATGGATTGCATTGTTAAACAGCTGATTGAGCTGCAAAGTCGACAGCTGTGGATATTGGATAGGCAAGATTAAAAATGTTTCTCTGACTCAATTTGGCCAATTAAACCAAAGCTTTCTGGTCTGCGTAGGCAGATGATGAAATCTCTTTTCCCTTTTCCAATTGGATTCGTTTTTGAAGCTGGTTTGTCAACATTAGGTATGGTTAAAACTAATTACCGAAACCAACTTTAATCAGACGACGTCAGATGTGCACTGACGACCATATACAGTACTAACTTCAACAAACTTGTGAAACAAACCTAAGGACGAGGTTCTCATTGAAATTTGTGAATGTGGACGATAAGTAAACCAAGTTTGCTAAAATTAGTGTATGTATTATTCTTGTAGTCTGTCTTGAGACCGCAAATATTTATATTGATGTACTGATCCGAAAATAGCCCTCGACTTAAAAAGGTTGGGGAAACACTGCTAAAGGTGCTTGAACAAGCGCGTACAAGTTGATTTAAATCAGCGCACCAAATGTCTTGACGAATGAGTAACCTGATACTATCAACCAGTCACGTGCATGTTGTTCATGAACACCTACAGATAAATAAGTAACCCGATGCTGATGAGCACCAGGAGAACCTGATGCTGTCGAACAGCAGGTACACTTGATGCGTTTCATCAAAGCCAAAAAATTCTTAACGTTCTGTTGTTTTTTCTTCGCGGTTTGTCTTTCTTGCGGTGAACGTCAGCTTCGCAAAACTAACTTCAGCTTGATGGCATTCAGAAATCGGAAACATCAGTGAAAACCTAAAACAGATTCTTCATATAAACTACACGTTTTTACAGTTGATGTTTCAACTTTATTTTATTGCCTTAACAACTCATCCAGATGAGTAGTTTGGTCTCTTTTACATCAAAGAAAACATTTTGATCGCAACAAAAAGCTAAGTGAATTGTAATTCTAATAAACATTCATAAGGTAGTTTTTTTCAAGGTTTTCTCAACAGACGAGGCCTGCAGCATAAATAGCTTTCCAGAAAAGTGGTAGCCAGATTGCAAATTTGTCTGCAAAAACGCTGTAGTGTATATCTGAAATATAAAATATGTCTTCAGTGAAGGCCTACAGATCGCTTTGGGTGTTCATGTGTCCACTTGTCCACTGCTAGCTGTTACTATAATGAGGTTACACCTGAAGCCAACTTTTATTGACCTCCAAGGAAATACTAGGAGTTTGGCAACTCTCCTCAGTTTCAAACTCAAGTTTGAGGTATGAGAAACAACAATGTAAAAATCAGATATTCAAATGCAATCACGTTGGCAGTTTAAAAACAACTATTTTCTTCGTCAGTGCAAACGTTCACCAAGTAAAACGTAAGGGAGTGCACCACTTAACTCACGGGTAGTTCGATAAGCACAACGGTAATGTTTTGCGAACGTCTTGCGCTAACGCCATTGAATTTTGCTAACAATGGAATAGTTATATTTAAAACATTCAACTTATCGTCGTTCAAATCTCTGATTTAGAGCTGCTGTTTTTATAATAACTTTGCAAAACTTTCAATTTATTAAGTTCAAGGTACTGTTATTATTTACCAGACAATCAACCTTGAACATGAGTTACACTTGCGGTAATATATATTTAATAGAATCTGAAGTAGGATTAAAAAGATATTTCTGTTTCAAAAGTTGTGACTTATATAACGAAACAAAGTGAAAAACTTTGGCGCATCCCCCACCAACATTTTCGGCGTTTCTCATTACACTTCGGCCTGACGTGGGTAACTCTGCCGTACAGTATATTGTCGTGGGGCGTACGTTCGCACTATTCTCTCAAAAAATAATTAATCGAATGATGTATCCAAGTTAAAAAGAAATGTGGGCAAATTTAAGTCGAAAAGCTCACTACATTTTGAGGGAAAACTAAAACTGATACAACAAAGCAACTTTTCGTAGTGCTATTGTCAAAAATAATATGCCAGACATCTCCGCTCAGCAATGTGCAATCTGCGAAGGTATCTGAAGAAAGTATTGCTAGTNCATTAGTTTCTAATTCCTGCTTAATTAACCATGCGGCAAGTTACGTGTTTTCTTCGTGGAATNTTAAAAGCAGTCCTTAATAGTGCAAGTGGATTCTCGCATGTTCTGCTTATGTGCCTTGAACGACAGCCTAGCTTTACCTTACTGTTAAGTTTCTCAGTTGAAACAACAATGCACATACAATATCATTTGATTAGGATCATAAGATCTTACACGGCTAAGAATATGTAATTTCCGAATGAGATTATTTTGCTGGTTTCGAAGCAGAAAATGCGCGGACTTCATAGGAACAGTGCAGTTCTCAATGGTGAAGATTTGTTACAGGTTTTTCCATGAATACATTTAAACAACTGGGAGCAAATCATTAGCTTAATCCAGTAATCAGCGGTACTCTATTAGCCGAGGTAGTTGCAATCACTCAACAGCTACTTTGCTAAAAAATGTGCCGAATGCTCAGTGTGATATGACAGGGGAAATAGGCAAGTGCCCGGGAGAGCTCAGTCCAAAATGGTGTCGTAGTTTTATTTTATTTCCTCAAACGTTAGAGTTACTGCAATTGCGAAAAGCTAGCTACGTTGTGTTATCTCCACCTCTGCCGTTGTTACCAGTGCAAATTACTAAGGTTAGTTTGAATTAAACCCATTCCTTTTATGCCGATATTTGCAAAGGACTAAATACTGATGGGATTGTTTCTTTTTTGAGAAAAACTTTTCGAAACCAAATATCTATACGTTGGCATCACGTGTAAAGCAAAGAAGCAAGTGCATGTCCAGGTACGTGAACAAGCTTTTGTCGTTGGGAAGCTGACAATAAAAACGAGGATCAATGTCAGCGAAAGGCTAAAATAAAATCATCATTCGTTCCCAGCAGGGGATGCTACAGTTGTATATGGAGCACCAGGAATTCCGGGACCCATAGGCGACGAACATGGTTATATTTTGCCATGCTTTCCAAATATGCTCCGGAAATGATAAATGATACTCACTAACATTACGTGGATGTACTTATATGTTTTGCTTTATTGTACGTAATATATGATTCGTGCTAGCAAAGCTTTTGTTACAAGGACCGATGCTCAGAAATAAAAATCTCTTTTCAAAGAAGCCACTAAGAGATGCTTTTCAACTGAACCACATTTAGTTTCATCAACAGTACTTGAGACTAGATCCGAAAAATGTCGTCTTGCCTCTCCTACTGTGTTATCCACAAGTAATAGTTTTTGTACATAAATCTATACTTTTTATCAAGCATGCGCGAAGTACGCATTAAGGAATCAAGTATCAATTGGTGCTCTGTTTTCTTCTCCATTCAAAAGTTTTGTGGAAGACGTACGTATGTATCGATCAAACAAAATGCAAATAGCTAATCAGAAGCTCAATTATAAATGATTAAAAAGTCTAAAATTTATGAACACTGAAAGCATTTCAGTGGTAAAGATGATGTGGACAATCTACTGTTGACATTATTATCTAAATTAATTTTATATGAGACGTAGCACCACTGGCGTAGCAAAGCGGAGGCCCTGAGGGCTCCTGGTCCCAAGAGGAACATTCTGGGGAGCAGCAAGTTGTTGATTAAAAATTAATTTTTAAAAAGATATTCAACCATTTTCAGTTTTGCTGTTTAGAATCCCTAACCTAAAAACTTGAAAATGTGGTTGTGGATTGAGTAAAGTTGATGACTAGGGCGATTTTTTATGACCTAAAAAACTTGATGGTATGACTTTATTTTTCAGAAAATATGACTTTATATGACCAAACAAAAATGACTGAGCTAAAACAAACAACTACTGTACAAAGAAGCATTACAGGCGAAAATAGGCATAAGATATGTTAGCCTCAGGGTTTGTTGAAGCGTTACTAAAATAAACGGCTCAAAAGATTAGCAAAACATATACAGTCGTTTGGTTTGAAGCAATTTGAAGGCATGCATGGACATTAGTATATTTCTTTGGGGCAGGAAGACCATGCATTTTTAGGCAGTGCGTTACATTTCATCAAAATAACTTGGTTCGCCTACGTTTTTGCCAATATTCGCAGAGTGACCAAGTGGGTTCAATTTGCAGGATGCAGCTTAGACCTAGTGATGTAGTAGTTTCACCCGATATTTTGAGATTATTTTAATGGGTTTCCTTATTGAATTAGGTTGAAAATATGCAAAATATGACTTTATGACCTAACATGGAAGATATGACTTTTTATGACTTTATAACTTTTGTTATAGACTTCGTA
>JGI24159J19872_10007480_pt1 | contig 14323 bp, 9 predicted proteins | sample Ectturendosymbi4_FD_19872 | JGI IMG/M metagenome (IMG submission 19872) | reverse complement strand
TTCTTATGCATTCGTACACCAAGAAACCTAGAGGTCATTTAATAAACCCATGTGTTTCTGGGGCTTAAATATTGACTTTGAAAACGTTGTAGCATCATTTAAATAGAGACACGATATAATGAAAATAGCGAAGTGCCCAGATGACGTTTCAAATGCTGTACACTGCTGGCGTTTATCGTGCATTTCCGAACACGGAAATAGCACTCCGAATTTACTTATCTCTGATGGCTACGAATTGCTCTGGGGAACGCTCTTTTTCGCAACTAAAAAGAATTAAAGATTTCAAACCAGTGGTGTAGGAGGCGGGTGTGCAAGCGCACCCCCAAAACTTTTGATTTGTTGAAAATCCAGGCAAAATCCCTGAAAATGTTGGCAAAAATTCTGAAAATTTTGGCAAAATCCCTGAAAATCCGAACAAAATCCTAAATATCTAGGGAAAATCCCTGAAAATCTGGGCAGAAAAAAAGTGCAGACCATTTTTTGGGGGGTCACACCACAAAAACGGTTGCCAAAAGTTGCACGACAATTTTTTGGCAAGTTTTGGAAAATTTGGGCAAAAATCCTTTGTACCCCCAAGACTTTGCTTGCTCCTACACCTATGTGTCAAACGATCAACAATGGGTCAACAACGTCTTGGTACACTGGCGCTTTTGCGTATTGAAAGTAATTTGCTTAAAAAATTGACTTAAAAAAATATTTGATGAATTTGTTGTTTCAAAAGCGCGCAAAGTTGTAATCTAGCTGGGCATATGAAGGTCACCTATCAAAGCTACTGTTAAAAATATTGGCTGTTTTGAAATATTGTGTAATATATTTTCTGTTGCCAGGTCCAACTTTTTTTTCTTTTGAGCCGGAAATATCCGCATTTTCAGGCCATTCATCAAAATATGCCTTAGGGGGCCAGCTGAGCCTTAATCCGGCTCTGCGTTTAAGGGCTTTGTTCCGGCGTCCCGGTCAGTCAACAAAAAGTCCCGGTTATAGGCGTTCAGTCAGCCATCATGATATAATAGTTTATTGCAGACTCGTGGTCCATACAGACGCGATCAGAGACACAAGAGCACAAAAAATGATTAGCCACACAGTAGCGCAATTTGCGCATAACCAACATGGAGAGAAGCAAAACACTTTATCATCACCACAACTGTATTGTCATTCACAAAAGCACAAAAAATTGTTAGTCATACAGTGTATAACATGTGGTCATGAGTNACATGTGGTCTGATAACAGAAGCAGAATGCAGGAGCAGAATATGAAAGCCCTTATCACCTATAAAATTAATACTGACTTCTCNTAGTGTGATTCTTACGAGAAAATACAATCGAACAAGCACTTCTTGAAGATAGTATTGTTTACAGAAAACTGTGATTGGGCGAATGGGTAAATTCACAAATGCTTGAAGATTGTTTCTTGGTTAAAATATATTTTTTTAGTTTTTCTTGGTGCTTTAAGTATAGGAATCCCAAATAGCTAATATGAAACACATTTATCTGAAAAGGCTCGTTGTACTGAAGCGTCCCGGTTTTCAATCACGAAAATATGGTATGGCTAATTATGGAGACACCATGCGAAATTGTTTTTTTTAAAGCTGGGGGTACTCGAAAAATTGTGCCTCAGGGCCCCTGAAAGCCTCACCTGGCACTGCCCGTAGGTCGGAAGTAGTTGGACCACGCTGAACTAAGTCTTTTATCACAGCTCCGGATTTGGATGGTAAGGGGCTTGGGACCCAGGCGTGGTGGGAGGCCCCATATGCGGATACAAAATGTTTGGGTAGGGGATGATCGATGAAGTCACTAGTATTTCCACATATCATCAATATTTATGACATAGGCTGATCTTTTAACGTCACATTTGTTAACTCAACTGTAACAAAACTTTATGATGCAACATGGTATTTGACAATGATTAGCGATTTGTGAAACTGTTGCAAAACCAGTTGTTGGAAACATCGCATCTTCTTTTTTTGAAATTTTGCTTCGAAAAGGTTTTACAAATTTTTTGAAAAAACTTTCTGCGGGATCCAACGTTTTTATCATCTCTACACAGCAGTCCTCGCTCAGCAATAAATTTTACAACAGAAACCAGGCAGAGGCGATTTCCGATATTTTTCGCTTTGTTTGACCTGACTGGCTAGTTCTGTATCAGTTCTTCACAGTGATTAATTACATCTGCGACTAAATGTAATTGTGGCATCTATACGCTTCATTGAATGCTCGTGGCTCCTCAGGCGCTCAAGAGCGTGCTTCCAGTTGAAGATTCGTTTTCTGATAAGAAAATGCGCATATTTAGTCGTAACCACGCACATCAGTCTACAAGTGAAACATTTAACACAAGTTTGTGAAGGAGAAAAATAAAGCCAGCTTCTGTCAACTACTTCGCCATTGTTGTTCTGGCAACAAATAAAACTCGTGGCACATTTCCGTGAGAAGTTTCTGTCTTTTCTGTGTTGTGGAACATCATGTTCTAAAAATGGCTTTTCATCACAATGTCAAAAAGAACCTGTTTCATATTTCAACCAATATTCCAGAATTTTTTCCAGTACACTGGCTGGCCAGAAGGCCCAGAGATCGATATCGTTGCCTCCAGTGATAGCGTCAGCCATCTCATCTGTCATGTTTTTCGATGATACATCTTGACGTTTTCTGCTACTGCACTGCTGGTTAAAATGTGTCTATTTTTCATCGTGACATAGATCTAAGTCTGTCACATGTTCTTCATTTTTCTTTCCTCAATAAATGATGCATTGGAGTTCTCAAAATTCTGAACTTGCTCATTAAAAGCAACCAGAAATGATTGCAATTGTCTTAGTGTCTTAAACAGAGTTCGCTCAGAAAATTTCCAAAAAAACGTTTCAGAACAACAGTTGGCTTGTGGATGGACATGAAGTGTGAATGCGAAGCTGGGTACATTTGAAGCATCCTTGGCAAGCTAGGATAAAGCGATAGCCACCTGGTTACGCTGTGAGCAATAAGTTTTTGGTACTCAATATCTACAAGTCACAATAGTCTTCTCATTCTATTTTGCGAACTTTATGAATGCAACCACACGCAATTCACTCAGCTTCAAAATCATTTAGTCCTTTTCTGAAAAAGGGATACTTCTGACGAATTTCTTCATTTTTTAACATTACTGATTAGCTATAATTACTAGAAAGTACTACACTAAGCTTTGTACAATACGCTGATCATTGTATCACGGTTCATCAGCAAAGCCAGTACAGAACCTATAATGGAGTCAGAAGTCCGCGCTCTAATACCAAAGTCATTGAGATATCGAAAAAAGATTAACCAGTGTTATGTAACGATTAATGTGAAAGAATACAATAGATCAGAGGTTCCCAACCTGGGGTACATGTACCCGTAGGGGTACATTTGCCTATCTGAAGGGGTACATTTACTGTTAGCGATAGAACAGAAATATATATTTACATACCTTTTATTTCCATAAATTTATACATATCAGTAAACATTATTTGAAAAAGCCGTTATGTGCTTATTTCTTATTATATCTGTGATTAAACATGATAAAATACTTTGTCGTAAGAAATTTTAGGGGTGCATGTTCATCTGTCGAAATATTGAAAGGGTGTATGCTTAGCTTTTGAAATTCTGAAGGGGTACATGCTCATCTGTCAGAATGCTAAAGGGATACATGGTCAGAGAAAGGTTGGGAACCCCGGCAAAAGAGTATGTCATACCAGTGTCGTAACTGACGGGGGGCAAAGGGGCGAATTTCCCCCTTGGCAAGCTAAATGGGCCTCTCACTAAACTTATATTTCGGTTTTAGCATTCTTTTGGTTTTCAGTACGTTGTTGCTTTTATGTGCTTTTCTGATTATTTTCCGGTGATTTAGGGTTTTGGTTTAGCCATCCACATCCGGATTTACCATCTTTTCTCAAGTTTTTTCTGAGTGTTGACTAGTGGACCTCGTACAGTGGCCAATGGGCCCCTTTTATCTAAGTTTACCACCCAGGCTGAAAACTTTAGTTAGGTCACTGATGATAGCGATGTAAAATAAGAAATATAAAAAAGAGGATATTTTGACATTTTTGAATGTCGTCGGAGATTATTTCATTTCTAATGAAAAACGTGGACATGTAGCCTACTCCAAAATAAGGACGTATGGTAGCCTCATTAACAATGCTACTCATATGCGGCCTGTGCAAATCTAAGTAAGGCAGACCAAAAATCTACCAGTAATACCAGTAACGAGTAGAGACGTAAGCTAACTCGTTCTACGTGGCTTGGCCTTGCACTCACAAGATTCAGGTCCAGGCCCGTAACCAGCTTAGGACACCAGGGGTGACGAAGAGTTTTCTGAGAGGAGCCCACATTTTTTTAACTATGTCCAATAGTTTTCAACAATGCTCAACACATTTTTTCAGGAGGGCGAACAATTTTGCAGGGGGGGATTCGCGCCCCCTTGGTTACGGGCCCATTCAGGTCCCTGACGGACTTTCAGAAAAACAATAAGTGTAATAGTTGTTTCGTCACAATATCAAACAACACTCAGGTGAAATACTACCGTCTGGACGACCGATAATTTAATAGCGTTTACAAACAAACTTTCCTCGCTGATAAAAATGACTAAGCGGCACGCACATGTCGTAGCCTACATATGGCTATACACACAAACATGGTGGGAGACCCCTTTTGGTGGTGGGCCCTGGGCCCGGGCTGATTTATCACTGAAACCAACAAAATTGCGAGCGCAAATTACTATCTCCAGTGAGCGCTTGCAAATATATTGTAGACAGTGACCAACCGAGACTTGCTATTTGGGGGATGGCTGTTGGAAAAAAGGGGACAAAAATTGGTAAAATTTGAGCGAATACCAAACAAACGTCAAACGTTTTTTAGGAGCGCATTTTGGAAAGGAGGATGCTTTCATGAGGGAACAGCCATTGTTTTGAGAAGGGAATTGCACCAAATTGCCTCCCAAGGTACACTGATCTACCCCAGCAAGATTTCTGTAATGATTTTTACAGTAAAATACTTTTTGATTAACGCTGTGCTTTAATTTAATTTGAATTCTAAGGTATTGCGCATGTACTGGCCCTCGCATTTTCGGATTACGACGCATAAATTCGAGGAGCAGTAGCCCACATGTGCAGGTTTATTTGACTCACTAAGGCCGTCAATACAGGTGCGCAACTCGATTTCATCAGATAAGTTTTCCGTGCATTCTGAATCAACTTGCAAGCGTGTTTGCAACTCACAATCATTGTAACATTTCGGTTATTCCAGTGGTTCCCAACCGGGGTGTCGCGGAACCCTATGGTGCCATTTACAATACTCAGGGGTGCCACTAGTTAAGCCGTTTTTCAATATGATTAAATGATACATTTTCAAAATGCCGTCAAACTTTACAGCAAATTCCAATGAGTTCGCCACTGGGTGCCGCAAATTATATTTCTCGTCTGTAGGGCGCCGCAACCCTAAAAAGGTTGGGAAACACTGGGTTGTTCTCACACAAAATTTTCGGTTATTCTGCACTGTGGCACTACGCACGATCAGCGTTGCCTTAACTTCAAAGAGCGGTGTTTCTTATTCGTGGAAAGTAAAGCAAGAAATATAGTGTGTGGGTGTTACCGTCCCAGATCTTTAGATGCTCGTCAGCTTAAAAATAAGCGCCGTACCAACATCGTTTTTCATTACAGAAGTTACAATTGACATTGGTGCCAAAATGTGAATGTCAACTGTGTTACACAACACCATATTCGTTGCATTCTCACTGCTTACGTTGCCCGTTGATGGTTTGCAAAGATCTTTGGGGTGAACTTTAAAAGCTTGAGAACATACAGAAATTCAACACTGTAAAACAGTGGTTTTCAACCTTTTACATGCAGCGACCCATTTTGCAACCTAATTTAATCTAACGAACCCCTTCCAAAAATTTCCCGTCAGGCATATCAAATGCAGTTGTGTTTGCACATCGCAATGGCTGAAAGTAGCGTAAGACATTATTATGTTGAAAAAAACTCATTTATTTAATTCGTGCACATGACAGCATCAGTGAGAGAGATCCGTGCCGTATGCAAATCACTTCACAGCACAACTAATTGAAAACTAGAACAACTCCAAAGTTAGCTACCACATTCAGATATCTAATTTACAAACACAGCACATTCTTACAGCACAAAGTTATTCATACGTTTCCAAACGCAATAGTACTGTAATGGTCATAATCGCACTTAAAACAATTTTGAATGAAAAGGTAGGTATCATTGTTTGGCCTACTATTTTGGCTACGACAAAAAGTGGCTCCATGTACAAAATATAAAATTTAGAAGTAANTATAAATATTTTTATCAGAAGCTCTCGCGACCCCTAGTAAAAAGGCCAACGACCCCCACGGGGGTCGCGACCCCAGGTTGAAAACCACTGCTCTAAAAGGAATCTGCGTACAACGAGCTGCAGGAGAGTCATTTCTTCGCAGTCAAACGAGATGACATGTTTCCACAACCGTTCAATCGCTACATTTGTTGGTTGCGTCATGCACACCCCACTCAAGCGTATCGTCCCCACAATTCCCGGGAGCCGCGCAGAAAGAAGCTCTTCACGCAAGGCCATGTGTGGAAAGCCGTGCCAGGTAATCCGGCAGTTGTCAGCGGTAGAGTGAGTCGGTTGCCCTGCCGGTAAGCTTGACGCGATGATGGTTCGCCTAATCACCTCTGTCGAAGACCAGTGACGTCATAAGCGCTACAGATACTCTCAATATCAGATTTTGTGCTGGCACTGCTGAGCTAAATTTTATTAACGACGCTTTTAAGTTGTTCGTTTGCTCAGTGTTGTGAGATGTTCGCTGAGGTTGCAGCTAGAGACAGAAGTGAACAGATGGGTGCGCTGCCCAATTAGTGTGGGTTTCGTGTTAACTATTTTGGTACCAGCACCTTGTTACACGCTGGTGGAGTTGCAACATGCTTCACAAAAAAAGTCGGTTTGTGAGGTTGGTCAGGTTCAGATGCAGCAGGCAAACGCAATAGTACAAGAGGTATCTGTAAAAGGATTTCAGGGACGGTAAAACTAGTTTAAAAGGTTTTGTGACAGTAGTTGATGAGATACAAAGCGGTAAGTTTGCAAAAATGCAACATATGTTTAACTATTGTTTAGATGGCGGTTACACTGATTGTTAAAAAGAAAGTAATAACTTGGGATTTTCCCGGTAATGTTTGAAACGTGTCACTTTCGTTCGCACAAGCTCACCTTCGCCAAGTTTGGCGAGGATTACAAATGCGTTGGTCCTCATTATTAAGGTGTCGTCGCGCTGTTGAAACTTCACTGAAGATAACATTTCGGGTGCTATTATCCAGTAGTACAAAATCAAACCAGATTTTGAAAATCGATGGGTGATAGTGCGTATGGAGCAGAAGCATTGGCGTTGCACACAGTTATGTATTGTCTAAAGATAATGTGTCCTTACTATACTCTTATGCTGGTTGATAAAATGTATTTTGATGGCAAGCTGTCATCTGAGACAAATTGTTTGCTTGCAATTTAAAATATTTTTTTTCCTGTGTTGTAGCCATCAGGTTTGACTTTTTACTTATACTGACTTTTCATCTTGTTATAAAAATGTCTTTAGTACCTCGTGAATATACCGACTTTTGGTGGCCCCAAACTGGCAGGCTTCGAGACCCTTTTTTTGATTGTCCACGCTATGCGCCTTTGGCCCAAAGGTGGGGATTTCAAGATCAGAGATCTTCTTGGCCAGCTCTATCACCTGCACACTCATCATGGCTTCTTGAAACCAGGAAACGATTCATGGAAATGGAGCGTAAATTCGAGAACTTTATGAAGAACGTTGATCACAGGTAATTTCTGTGATTAAATGTTGTGGTACATACAGTATACGTACATGAAAACAAGGAGCAAAATCCCGACCCTGCCTTCAATATTTTTAAGAACACCAAGATCACACTCAAAGTTGTAGAACCGCCAAACATGGAAAAAATACCCAATATCAACAATTTTACTGTTTATTTTGTTATTTTTCAAGTGGTCCAACTGAACTTTATTTGCTTTATTAGTTCAAAAAATAGACTGACAGTTTTATTATAGCCTATTTTCATGTCTAAACAAGCAAGTGTCAACCTGACCGCATTAAACTTGTTGCGAATTTGTTCGTGTTCGGCTATTTTCATTTTGAAAATCTCGCCTCAATTCAAGTCGTCAGATCTAAAGTCACTGTTTAGTCACATTTCAATAGTTAACATCAAAATGAACGAGAACGAGACATATTCAAATTTGGGTCTGAAAGATCGACATGGGTAAGCGATTGATTATGACTTCGCAGTGTACCTAAAAATATTGATTTCAAAGCATTTGACTTACCTGAGGCCAACCACATAGGTTTACTTGCAAAAGTTTAAACGCAGAAAGAGAAAGTTCTGGAGGTTGAAATCATATTTTGATTGAGCCCATCACACTTATTGTTGCAAGGCAACCTCATAATTACTTGACAATTTTATTTCATGCTGGTCAATGCGACTTAACATGTTTTCTAGCCCGTCTGTTCAAGCGGATGCTTTAATGTCTCTCATTGCCTCATTTATTGGCTATCACGGCAGGGCCGTAGCGAGTGGGAAAGGGGGGCACAATGCTCGGGCGCCGAATCACTGGGGGCAGGGCCGGCCCTAGCAGGTGCGGGGCCCAATGCAAGACCTAGGCGCGGGACCCCACTGAGCAGTGGTGTTGTTACGTCACTGTGCTCAGTCAATCGTGTTATGACTTTATTAATGAAGATAATTTAGCAAAATAATTATACGAATATCAGAAATGACGGCAAGTTATTGGAGTTGATCTGTATGTAGACTACATGATAACACAACAGTTTCTTTTATGGGGAGTGGGTATAGCTTATGTGTCTCCCAGCTACGGTCATGTTTATGAGTAATAGCATGTTGCTGTGATGGACATTAGACAGTGCACCGCTACCACCCGTAAGCAAGCCGAAGTTTTAAAGGAAGTTCTGCAATGGAGCGGCGAGCGCAAGTGCAAAGTTACGTCAATCAAACCGCACTGACAAGCGAATTGAACTTACAATGCAACTACTTCGCTCTCGTTGAACGACACTTTCCTTCGAGGAACAACTTACTTGGAGAAAACTGTTAACATGAACTGATTGCTTATCTTGCTTTCGGTAACCACAATCGCAGACGCGTTCTTGCATAAAGCAAGGTCTGGGCGCATGACCAACTATCCGCTTTATGATGCAATACACGAAACAAGCAGACTTTACAAGAGAGCAACCCATGCATCCGCCCAAAGACCCCCAAAAGCCCACGTTTATTGAACAGGGTTCCCTAACTTTCTCTAACCATGTACCCCTTTAGCATTTCGATAGATTAGCATGTAACCCTAAAATTTCCGATGATAAAAAGGCTGAGTAAAATACCAACAGTCAGCCGAATTTTTAATAGAACGTTTAGAATTTTGGAACTATAAAGATAGACCCCGTTTTTATGGCTCAAAGTTAATATGTTGCAAATGTACAATAAATGTATCCCTTCAGATGGGCAAATGTACCCCTTGGAACCTCTGTTATAGAACTTGCTCTTTATGCTTAATTATGCATGGACTTGGAATGTAAACTGCTTTTTATGAATTAGAAATGTAATATACATAGATTTTTCAACTACCACGTCACATATGTAGAAACATTTATCAAACGCATTACTGTATATAATGCGCATGGTTGATTGATGAAATAGAAGCATATAGCCGCCCAATATATTGATAAACAGAAACGGGTGTGCTGGAAGGCATTCACAATTTTGCCTTGCCTAGTTAAGCTGCAGAGCAGCTTCAGGTGTGCTTTACGTTTATGAACCTGCATGGACTTTCAAGTTGTGGTTTTTCTACCAGTTTACGCTCGCAAATAAGCAAACCACCAGAAACGTTTGGTGGGCTGCAAACCATAAAAGTACTTGCACGACCGGCAAATAGCGCGGAACGATTTTGTAGACAAAGAAAGGAGGCAAATTTAAGTGCGAACACTTCACAAAATTTTTCCTTGGTTTGCATGAGATTTTTGGTCTCCACAGAACCAACCTATCATCTTTTGTCGTTTGTTTCAATGTGGTACAATTAATTTTATTTCGATAAAATAATAAAATATCTAGTCTGTGTCAAAATCTGACAGAAGTAAACAACTTGCCCAACCACTATGGCGCGGGGCCCAATGCAGCCGCATCGGTTGCATCGGCTTAAGGCCGGCCCTGGGGGCGCTGAAGAGTCTCAACAATGTCACAAGTACTTTCTTCAGTACGGTAAATTTACTCCCAAAAACCTTAGATTCGAACATTGGGGCACTAAACTTGTTGCTTTCCCCGTCCTGGTCACGGTCTTGGGCCCCATCCAAAACATTTTTTAGTAATTGCCCTAATCTTAGACATTGACAATTTTGTGGTATTCATGCAGGGCGATGAAGGAAAGCATCAGCAGCGTGATTAACGTATCTGAAATATCATTCAAACCATTGTTACGTGCGGTAAACCACGTTTGTGGTAAACTTTGACATATACAATCGCATGCAATCCCGAAAAAGTTCTGCCAGCCACATGAAACTTTAAAAGCAACTGAAGTAACAGAGCGTTTTATGCCAAGTGCCTGAGTTTATTGACTCTTTGATGTTTGCAAGACTCGCATTTCTAAATTTGTGTAAATAGACATTTTTCTTGGTGGACCTAATTTTAGCAAGAAAAAATGACAATTCACAGTACACGCTACTGCTTTCTGCTGACATATCTCTAAAAATGCTGCTATTAGCTGTCACGTGCTAGTTAGAATTTACTTTTGTGGTCAACATTAAAAGCGAAAGACCCACAGGAAATTTAATAGCATTTGAAAACATCAGAACAAGACCAATGTTCCATCTTTGTACTCTTAGTTTTTTTCCACAAGTAACGATGAGAACTTATAGTGTCTATGAAAACAGGGTGTAAATTATAATCGAAGTGACAAAAATTTTATAACAAATTTTCTTAAAACCTTTGAAATCTTTTGCTTTAAGATTTAATGGAATGCTGAGCTTGGTAGATGTCAACGACGACTTCGATTCTAATCTTCGGATTCCTGTCCAACACGAAGGAAGAGCTGTTCAAACTCGAACAGGTTGACCCACTAGCAACAAAAATTGGTTGTGCCAATGCATGTTTGCCATGCTATCCCTGAGTACTGAAATACTGCAGTAGTGCATGAAAGACCCAAATTTCAGAGGATTAAAAGGCCAAAATATTTTATTTCTTTTTACGTTCCAACTGTAATTTCAAATCATTGGAAAGCTTTTGAGATCAATTTTAATAGAACAGCTCTTTATCAAAGAATAGTGATTATTTGTTTTGTTTTGTTTTAGCAGAAAACAAAGGAAACTACCGGATCGATGTCAACGTCCAAGACTTTCGTCCAGAAGAAGTAACTGTAAAAGTCACCGGTGGAAAGGTTCTTGTGCACGCCAAACGCGAATCGAAAAATGAAGATAATGACATGTATGCATACACGTTCAGGTATTTGATTTGTCCGATTGTAACTATGACATGGTTTATTACGTTTTTAGTTTTGCCTGAAATGATTAGTTTTGCAAAGTCTTTGAAGTGTTGGTTTTCCAGTTTTGTTGTGCACTGTCCGATATTATTACAAGCACGCCATCTTTATAGGATACATTCCATAGCCTTGCAGCTTAAATCTATAAGCCGATCAAATCATTCGTGAAACACTGAGCTGTCGACAGGTGTGCACCGACAGGAGCACTACTGTTCTGGGTACATACTCACCTGCGTTGCCTACATGTATTGTTCGATGATGTTTATTTTGTGTTGTGCGATTGTGAACGAACATTTAAAATATGTTGAAGCTTCATCGCCATTTTGCACGAAGGCTTTTCTCTGGGGGTGCGAGGCAAAACAGCCGCAAGAAGGCTAATTGCTCAGTTTCATTTTAAACTTTACTTTGAAAGACATGACTGCACCGTTATTCTGATTGTTAGTGCGTTGAGTTAAGTTACAGAAGTGTAATACCAACATAATTACCATGTATTCGACAAGGCACATCGGCGAGGATTGGCAGTTTTACAACAGATAGCACTTGAATTTAGTTAGGCTTTGGGTTGGCAGTGTTAGGATTTCTTAATTTGAAGGCAAGAATCATAACCAAATGTTTAGAAATCACCCCTGATAAAAACTGTTTCTTCTTCATTTTACATGTCATTAGAGAAAATTGAGTACAATCATTCTCTGCCATCAGTGGTGATAGTAGAAGACACTACCTAAAACATACTTTTGAAATGTAGGCTATCTGCCAGTTTCAGATACAGTAGTTCCCGTTTATTAAGCCCACCTCGGGACCGGGCGGTTTTGGGCTTATAGCGGGTTGGCTTATTAACCGGGGGACAAATTTTTGCCACTCTTATGCGCAAAAATGAGTATGACCGCGACTATTCTATCGCTAAGTGTTGTTAAGTCTATCAACACTGTACACAACAGTTACTGGTAACGAGCAACTTTCTTTGTTACGGTCAGGGATATCTAGAAACTCCTAAAACTCCTAGGGGTATCTAGAAACTCCTAGATATCCCCGGTTACGGTAAAACAATATTCATTTCCGTGCAGAAACATCAAGGGTAAGTAGCCTCATTGGTTGTTGGTGACGTAGAAACTGTCGAATATGACTGTTCAAATTTTTTAATTCATGCATTTTGTCGAGAGAGGTGTTGAGTTTTTCGGCGGCAGCACGTTGACTGCATTTTGGCAGTACAAGGTATTTTTTTACATCTCAAGTCTCTTAGACAAGTCTATACATCTGCACGTCTCTTCTCCATTTTGAAAATAAATTCTACAGATCTTGCCCATCGATTACGGCACAAATATACGATTTGTAACGAAACAATTGAATTAAGAACGGGGTTAGTAGCGTAACGAAGTGTGAAACCGTCGAAAGCAAGACCAAGAAGGGTGAGTTGCGACGCTTTTTCAACCAGTTTTAAGCAAATGTGTTTGAAAATTGGGCTTATTAAGAGGGGTTTTGGGCTTATAAAGCGTTTTTTTATCACAGGAATAATTAATGGAGTAATTCCGGACCGGACAATTTTGGGCTTATTAAGCGGATGGGCTGAATAACCGTGGGCGTAATAAGCGGGGATTGCTGTAATAGATATCCCTTAAAGCATCTACAAACGAAACATTACTGAGAAGATGCTTATTCATAACAAAGTCTGAAAGCTGTGCAGAACATATGATAAGAGGCTCTGTTTGTTTAAATATAAATACATGTTTTAAATAGGCTACTGATCAGCTGGGAGTGGCTTGGCAGTGTTAGGAATAGCCTACTGCAGTTGTTTTGAAATAAGAACCCTTGTGTGTTGCACTAATCTTCATAAATCAGGCTTGCAAAAATAGTAAAACTTTCTGACATCAGTGGTGATAGTAGTAACAGATATGTAGGCTGGGTAATTATTTCACTAGATCCTTGAAAAATATGTCATGCGATATATTACTATAATAAATACTGAATGTTTTGTATTCATCATGTAACATTAGGCTATATGTTTAAGTATCAGTGTAAATTACACATTTTGACTGATGTGTCACCAAAAGTTTCACTTAGGCACTTGCAGACACATGCAATATTGAGCGATAACCTCCAAACGTTTTACAGCATTGCGCTTAGGAAACCTGTGTGAAATTGTATGCCTGTAACTTTGCACACGTGATATCAACGCATGCTGTAAATTTCAGTGCACGTCTGCTATGGATGGATTTTACAGGGTGCAGCATGATCCATCTTTCACGCAGCACCAATTTCATGAGAGGCATGAACAGCAATTGCCACAATTGTGAAATCTGTACACAGTGGTGGGTTTAGGGTTGAGGGGGCCCGAGGCAAGACTAAGAAGGGGGGCCCTCTGATGATGTCATCATGCTCACCCCCACTTCATTTTCGCGCCCCACTTTTCTGCATTCACTATCAATAAACTGCAAAGTTTACCCCTTTGAAAGTTTCACAACTTCCCCTTTTGAAAAAATGCTTGATAGTTGGTATCCTGAATTTGTTCACATTCATGTCTTTGTGAAAATCCATGAAACTATAACAAAACAACCAAGAATATTTAAAACACTAAATTTGTTACAAATTTTATCCTTTTAACTGAAAGAACATAGCATGCAAAAGCATCCAATTAGAGACTTGTTTTGGAAAGCTTTGAGGCTGGATGAGTCAAGGCTGCCCTCGTCCTGCATTGACACTAGTTGTTTGAAAAATGTGCAAAAGTTAGAAATAATTCATCATGTACCTTATCGAAACGAAAGCATTTCTACTGCAGCAAGTAGCC
>JGI24159J19872_10007479_pt1 | contig 14324 bp, 9 predicted proteins | sample Ectturendosymbi4_FD_19872 | JGI IMG/M metagenome (IMG submission 19872) | reverse complement strand
TTTGTAAAAAAATCTTTCAGTCCACCTTTTTTGAGGTTTGAACTGTTTTGCAGTGTCTATCAGAGAAGATTTTTCCTTAGCAAGGAATCCGCCACCGTTTGCGTTAAACGGTGTATGAATGTTGGCTGCTAAGAACGCATCTTCAGCTCTTCATCAAACACAATTTAAATATGCACATCTTTATTTCAACGCAGTTTCGCCGAGACTTTTGCTTACATTTGCGTATACCGTAAGGTATTCACCAACTGTGGTAGAATTTGCGTTCCAAAATTTGCATAAAACATTTCAGCAGTTTAAAACACATCGGCATCAAAATGCACAAATAATATTTTGCCATGTCGACTTGGCCAAGGGCAGTGAAACGCAGAGTTGTAAACGAGCCTAATTTTGAAACCCAAACCCGGCCAGAGCCCGACTTTAACTTTGAATCCCAGCTTAGGCCCGAAAGCCTAATTTTCCGAGTGAGTCAAGATATGCACAACTGCGGGATATCAAAAAAACGTAGTGTACGGGTACAGATGCAGGCACACGGTTTATCACACCCAAAATAGCAGCCACCTTGACCAAAACATTGGGTTAAACAAGCTTGTTAGTCAACGATGATACTGCGGAATGTAATATGTTTTTAAATAAAAGAAAAACTGCCGTGAAACTATCCACGATGGCGCTATAAGCATGAAAGAAACTATCTAGGAGAGCGCTATAGACATGAAAAGCCGGTTTGTATGCCATCGTTTCCTAAAACAAGTCAAGAATCGCGTAAGTGGTTAATTTCTTCGAAGCAACGCCATCGCGTGTTAATTTCCTCACCGCTGTCGCCTTCTCAAAAACAGCGCGAGACTAATCCCAGCAGATTACAAAAGAACGCAGCTTGCAGTTCTATAATTAGCTGAAAAAAATCACAATCACTTCACTCACAGAGGTCACCGCGGTGGGCACAACAAATCTACCTCACAAAAGAAAAAATCGTTACTCTTAATGTTATAAACAGTCTTGCATGCAGGCCCGAAATCGGCCCAAAACATTTTGACAAACTTTAGCCAGAACCCGGCCCGACTTACAACTCTGGTGAAACGCCATCGCAGGCGAAATAAACGTTGCCAATGTGTAATAGATTTGTTATTACTCGTTGAAACAACAGCAGCGCTGACAAAGAACTACCTGTTTCCACGGATGAAAAAAGTTAATGAAACAACACGCAATTTGTTGACCAGAAGAAAATATTACAAACTGCGAACCCCGAATGGTAAAAAATTTCTAAAGTGTTTTAAAATCGTTTTTAGTCAGAAAATCAAAGTGTAGGCAAACTGTTCTCACCTACGCAGTGTGAAGACATTCAACCCTTCCCAAGGAGAGCTTATGAGTTGGTTTTCCAGAAAACTACATACCTCGACAAATTTGCTTTTAGTTCAGCCATAGTTAGTTTGAAGAAAAGCAGATGTTGAAGCAAGCGAGGTGTCATGTGCAATGTATACTCTTAGTTCGCTCTCTTGGCAAAGATTTGTTTGAAATATGTCATGCAGAAATCTAAGCGGTGGTTGAAAACAAAAAGATCGTCTGGATCAAAGAGTACTCTCTGTATGCCTGTAAAGATATGAGACTTAACGAATTTAACGCACAAATTAATATTCAAGGCATGATCCACACTTGTGTAAAATAATTCTTGCACCACTTTGCGTTGTTCATTGGTTGTTTTCCATTCGGTTTTGCCCGTTTAAATGACTTTTTTACCACACATGTAATTATCGATGTTGGTACCTCCTTTCACAAGGTTTAGCATTTAATTTTAAATACGTCCAGTGTTTCTAAGGTCTTTTGAATGACCAAAATTGTCTCTCAAATTTTTCCAAAAGTCTGTCAAAATACAGCAAAACCTCACTGCACAACGTATGTCGGTTTTCAGATAAAATAGTTGCGACCACTCAAAATAGTGTCTCAGCAGTCACCAAGGTCAAAGCGTAAAAGAACTTGCGTACGATTTCCAACTTTACGACCCCCATCATGCTTACATATTCTAACAACGCTCTGTTTTGAGTCACCAAGGCGCGATTCCGTCAACGTGCTCAAATCTGAATCAACACAAATTCTTGAAAGCAGAGCCCAGTAGGCTGATTCCACGAGTGCTTGCAGCTAACTTACAACGTTTAGTTGCTGCAAAAAAGATTGAATCAGAATATTTTGTTTAGAAATGATTCGAGGTATAATATAGTCGATGCTGACACAGCGGCCGAAACATAAGCGTAGTTTTTATCTTCAAAACTAATCGCAGCATTTGATTGTTGTGCAAAATATCACTAATTTTTATATTTGATCTTAAAAAACAAAAACTGCACAAAAACAAGATAGCAAAAATATCAGACAGTTATCACACTATATTTTGTAAGATTATCTTGTAGTATAGAATTGATTTACCAAATCTGTGCAACATGAAACGTTGTAAGACTTAAATAAAAAGCATTTGCCGGGTTTTATTCTTCTCTGATAAAGGTAGTCAGAGGGTTGCTTGCATTTGTGCATGGCAAACTGTGAATGTGTTAATTAATTTGGTCAAAGTTTTTGATCTGATGAAACGATTCTTCTTAGAGTGACTAAGTTCTAAGGCTGCAGTCACATGGTGTTGAACTGAAATATTTTGCGCTTCCAAATAGGTTGATGAGTGTGGTGCGACCTTCTTTTTAATTTTGCTTATATTGTACGTCGGTTAATAGCTTCAGCAACAGCATGCCTGCTCATTCTCAACTTTTTCAAAGTTGTCACAAGAAACAAAAGTCTTTTCTTACTTCAAACGACAAATGTTTCGACGGGCAGTTACATAATAAGAAAATTGTGAACGTTTCAAACATGTTTACCAATAAAATAGTTTAATTTTATTCTTTCAACAGCAGCTTCCTTCCAAACCTCAAGAATTTTACGATTTCCAGAAAAGCACTGTGGTCATAAACAAATTCATAGTATTTTTGCTTCTGCCAATTGTTTGGCGGATATTACTTGGGACGACGTATAGTAGGAGTCAAAGAAATAGTAAGTTTACTTTTAAGGTTTCCACCAACCACGACGTCTTACAAAACAAACTCACAAACCAATAAAAGAGGACGCAGGGCATTCAACCTTCAGAACGTCGTCGTAACCTCTTCAGGTTGTATGTTCGGAGTCTGTCTGACTCTGCTAGGGACGTGAGGCTGTTAGATTTAACTAGGACGTTACTTTGAATAATTTTGAAAGTTTGTCACATCAAAAAGTCGGTCTTTCATTTTATATGAATGACAGGCGTGCAGCTTAAAAAATCAATCCTGATGAGCTAAAGATTGTTTGACGTGAATGAAATGCAATCAAGAAAAAGACAAACTATAGCTTTATGTTGATCAAATTCTAAAGGTCATGAAATAGTCAAATAAGATAGTAAAAAAACCTGAGGGCTGTGTCTCACTGGACACAAACAATAGCAAAACAAACTGGATCACCACAAGCTGCGAGATTAAATATCTAGTTTGAAAGTGCCAACTGGTACCGAAACTATTTTTCCAACTTTTCCTTTTTAATCAGTGACACTGAAATAAATCAAAACCGCAGCTGAGAAACAAATTTTATGAAAAATGGTCAAATCTACAGTATATTTCCTACAACTGTTGTTTCCGAAGTTCGGTGTTCATAAGCGTAAGGTTTCCTTAACCTTTCAGTTATGGTTTGTTACCAGGTTGTCATCAATCATCAACATGCCTGCATTAAAGTTATGAAGAAAATTCAAGTTACTTGCTCGCGAAACAGAATTAACAAAAACAAGTGAATTACTAAAACAGCGCGGAGAAAGATTTATCGAACATGGTGGTTGAATTACCTTCAAGAGTGCATATGATACATTTTTTTATGTTTTCTTTTATATTGTTAGCAGATACACCACAACGTGTTTCATTTTCAAAGCAAAAAAGGAAGAACTTGTTGCAAGTTTTTTATTGAAGTCAATTAAGGCATCAATATTGTCTGCGCAATATGACCAGAGAATAAGGTGAAGGAGACTAAACTACATAAACACGTCAATGGTCTCAGCACTAAATTCAACACGACTGATTAATGTTTAAGTAGCTAGTCTCCTCGAAGGCGACGAAGATGAAATAAGTAGCAAATAACGCCACGCATCCTTATACCCGAAAGTTATTGTTTTTCTGCTGCAGAAATATTTGACAAATATTTTAGGCCTTTAACGTAATTGGGGAAGGCACGAACAACCAAAGGTTAGGCGGGAAGCAGTTTTTCTACGGTTGGTTGGGCACAGATTAAGTCTGTGCAAATCCCCTAGAACGTGTTTAATATTTTTTTCACAGAAGTGCAAAACCGGTAAAATTTATAAACAGTTCTTGGGCGTAAATCCCAAGATTTGCGAAAACATAAGGAGACGGTTACTTTCCGCTCATTCGTTGTTCCGCAAGGCAAAACACCGTATTTGGCCGCTCTGTTTCATAAAATTTCCAGGCTGAATCGAAATATAAAGCCGCGCATTTCTTGCGACTTGTGGGGCATCGTAAAATTGATCAAATCGCCGGCATTCACGTGATAGAAAAGTTCACGAAACTTTGAAAGTTTGCAAAATCGTGCTCATTTCAGTCCATAGGCGTAGCCAGGGGAGGCCAAAAGGGTCATTGTCCCGCACAAATGTTTAGAAATTATAGTCATTTTATGCTTTGAGAGGCGTATTTCCAAACACAATAGTCTTATTCGCTTAAAATCAAACATTTCCCCCCCAACGTTTTGCCCTCCCCCAAATTTCTGGGCTGGCTACGCCACTGTTTCAGTCAACATGTTATCAAAGCAGGGCCATAAAAAGCAGTGGCAGACAAGAAAGAAAATTCTTTCGGAGTCTTATGCAACAAAAAGAAGCACTCTTTGAACCGACAGTTGTCGAAATCAACTACTCTGTCTTCTGTCATCAGGCCAGATGTTTTTTACCACAATGCCACACACAAGCTAGCGTTGGAGGGTGCTGCAGGAAGCAGAGCATGCAGTAATTTTTTCTCAGGAAAAAGTTCACGTTTGTGACCGAGCACATTTGTTTTGTACACCAAGAAAATTTTTCATTTTACTGCACAGTGTTTATAGAACAGTTCAGCATCTTTTGAAACTTGAGTCAAGTAACGATATTTATGCTGTGCTTTTATGACATTGCAGGAAAATCTCTGTGACGTGTTTAGCGATTCATGTTTTTCCACAAAAGTGGATGGAAAATGGTTTAGAATTGATGACAAACTTTAAATTTTTGATTATTTTTCATTTATTTAATCAGCGTTTTCAGACTAAAGGCAATTGACGCAGTGGTGTAATATTTGTGCAAAACAAACAAATGCAGCCAACTTTTCCAACCAGTCGCGTAATTTCGCAACTACTCAAGAGTAGTTTTATTCTCTCCTTGGTTATTTATCCATCACTTTTCATAAACTGGTGCTTCGCTTTCGCTTCATTATTTGGCGTCAAAAGCTTGAAAACTAACAAATTAAGCTGAAAAAGGTTTTTGCCAAACAAATAATCAAAGAAACTATTTTCTCCGTTTAAAACGCATATTTCTAAATAGTGGGGATTGTCATGCACTGAAAAAATGTCGGCAGTGCAACTAACTGTGAAATTAATTTTACGATTAGCTCTTGTTCCTAATTTCTAACTTTGCTTTGTTGCAAGTATCCTACTTCCACTGCCCGCAATTTGGTCTTGGAGAGTTTTGTTTGAGTTGCACAGTTAATGTTTTGTGAGTAGCAAACCACCCTTGCAAGAGGGATGTTGCTAGTTCAGTTTGGATTTCATAAAGATCTTCATCGACATCTAAGAACTGCCTTTCACATTACCTCATGATTTTCCACCTTTAGAGACAATATACGTTCCATTCAGTGCGCANTGCAAGGCTAAGAAAGTCAATTTTAGGAACCAGGTTTTCAAATATTTTCTTTGCTATTATGACCCTTCAACAAAANGTCAATGTTTTCTCCTTTCTCAAAATGCTCTCTCACAGCAATAAGCATTCTCAAATTATCTTTTGACATCCTCCACCAACAGCAGAGTTAATTGCCTGGTTTGGTGAAAATATCATAAAACAAGATTGATGGTTGCCAATGCACTTCGACCTGAAATTAAGCACTTGGTTTTACAGTTACGCTTAAATTAAATGCTCAGCTCAGCAGTCGTACCATGGTCAACGCAAGTTGATATTTTCATTTAGAAAGTTTGTTTCATAAAAAGGTCAAAAAATATTAAGTGCCAAAGGGACAACCAACGCATGTGAACAAAAAAGCGAGTATAAAGAAACTGAACTAAATCCCAGAAATGAATTACCATTTCGTCTTTGTTTTTCTTTAATTCCTGAAATAAAACTTGAGGATGTGAAGCAATAATTTATTCAACTAAAAACGATGAACAAAACAACAAGTCAATTAGCAAGCTTACAAAAACCAACTGACTTCGGTTTTGGGAATTCACCACCAGACCCATCTGTCATTGTCGACATCATTTTCCTTGCTACTCTGACAATTTGTGGAACAGCCGGTAATTTGCTGATCATTTGTTCCGTGATTCACGCCAAGACAGTTTTAAGAAATGGAAATGTTTTTATCATCAATCTTGCATGCGCTGATCTGACGGTAAGCTTGTGGTTTTGTCTTGGTTATTGCTGTGTGCAAAATAATGTTTATCAGCTTCACTTATCTTGAGCTAGCTGTGTATTCTTTAAACAACTTTCTGAAAAAACTGCATCAACAAGTAACGCTTTTTGCTTTGGTTTTGCCTCAGAATGTTCTAAAAAAATATTTCAACTGTTACTTTTTAAATTCAACGAAGTCATGACATAAAAACTTTCACCACAATATTAAAAAAACAAGTTTAATCACAGAGTATGACAAGACGAAATATCCGAAGTTAGTTAAAAGTATTTTAAACCATCTGAGCCAATTTTTTTGCGTTTTCTGGTTTGTTTTTGTTTGTATTTTGTTGACCATAGACCACAGCTTATAGCTTTATTCCAAAGCCTGCAACAGCACAGCGGTCGTAAGGGCATAAACAGCAAACATATAAGTTTATCAAAAACGTGACATACCCCCCATAAACGGAATTTTGCAGATAACCGGGTTTGTGCAACCAATCATCGTGGCAAACGTGATCAGTAACAGCAACGTACTGAGCAACTTCGTCTGTGAAGTTGTTGCTTACGTCATGGCCATCTCCTTCTTGAGTTCGGCGAACAACCTTGCATGCATTGCTTTAAACAGGTAGTAAATTGAAAATAAATGCAGTTACTCAATTGTTTTCTTTACTGATTTAAAAGTTCTAGCAGCCTTCATTTCTTTTGTCGGAAAATTTCGACGCTGAATTAACAGTTGGATTTTTGAACAATTCTTTCGAACTCCATATTTGCTTGATTTAGTTGTCAAGGACCTGAGACAGGCATTTTAAGGCAAGGTAAAATTATTTTAGGCTAGTATGTCTTGAAACTTTTCTACTGATGTATAGTTCAAATTCTGTTGGAATTCAATTAAAAGGTTTTGCACTAATTTTCTTGTGAGAAAGAAAGCAACATTTTTCTTTGATAAACCTGTAGGTGCAGAAAAATTCATTTACATCATCAACAACAATCTGTGAGGATGGCTTTTAAATCCTAAAAAAGTTTTGTTATTCGAAAAACCGCTGCTTTTGTGCAACCCAAAGTGCAACGAAGACAGGTTTGGGGAAATAAAAGAATTAGCACGGTCCATCTGACTTCATTAATTGGTATTCGCATTGAGGTATGAGACTTATAAGTCAACTAAACAACAGTGACTCAATTCACAGCGATAGCCACACATGAAACTTTTTTTTAAACTTTCACCTGCCTGCAGCCATATCACAAATGACGGCAGCAGAGCATATATGCTGATATTTCAAAAGTTGTGCTGGGAATTTCGGATCGGAACATGCGTTTCGAAAGTCTGCCATAAGCATTAACTGAGAGCTATCGACTCTTTTGCAGATATTTGTTTGTTGTTCACCATCAAACTTACAAAAGAGTTTTCAAAAAGAAAACTTTCTGTGCGGCTGCAATTTTCTGCTGGGTCTGGGCCAACTTTCTCATGCTCCCAACCCTGCTTCATTGGAGCAGTAAAAACTTGCGGTAAGTACTAAGCAGCAGAAGCAACACATTTTGTAGCACAGTAATTCGAACAGAACGCTAAGCGGTTGCACGACGCGTTGCGTGGTGGTTCTTCGCTGAAATTTTGACTTTTTTCAATTTTTACCTTTCTANTATAAATTGAATTCTACTTCAGGGTACATTTGTGAAAAGATCCCACCCACCACAGGCTTGCAGTGGTTTCAAGCATGCTCAATACAAGGCAGTGCTTGAATCCACTTTTGCGGGAAATGCGATGTTGTGATGGTGCACCGGGATGAAAAGCGGACAGGTCGCTTCCNTTTGGCGACTGACAATGTTCTTTGAACGAACGTTTTTTTTCAATTAACTGTTAACATGACGTANAAAAATTGGTTAAATTAAAATGCACCTCAAGTTCATTTTGAGTTTTGACCTGAAGGGTGATGCAAAACTAAAGTAGACAAAAAACGTAACGTTTAAAATGTGTAGTTTTTGAGTTAAGAGTATTTCATCTGCTCTCTGCAGGGATATGAACCTTGACCTGACAAACAAACCAACAACACATGTGTTTGATAAGTTTCTTAAAATTTGGAGTGCCAGACGCATTTTCATTTTATGCTTGTTTCGGCAGAACTAAAGAACATAACAGCCAACCACAAAGACAACTGGACTGCAAAAAATAAAAGTCCAATCCACCAACAGTTGATCTTAGTGTTGGAAACCTGATAACAATTTAGATCTAATTGTCACATTTCATGAACGATATTTCTAAGCGTTTGCGCACCTACAAATTTTCTATGTCTTACTTATTCCACTGGTTTTATTTTCTACAGAAAAATAAACTTGAAAAACCTAATTGTTAAATACTTTCATAACGACTGTTGTACGGCCATCTCCTGAAATAAGATAGAGAGCTTGACATGTCGAGTGCCGTGCAACAGAAAACAAAGTTCTCTAATAACACCTCCGCATTTCATAAAGAGCTCATGCTTTCTGTGCTGCAACGCTAAGAACAAAAGGGATTTCATTGAAAAAAATACAGTGTTTACTACAGTCAGTTTTCTTGTGCCGGGTCTTTTCGCTACAAATACTCGAATAACGTCTATTCCGGGACACTGTAAATCAGCGAGAAACTAACATTAATCCTTATACACTTAAAAGCACTAGTGTTTCTGTATGCTTTCGAGGAATCAGTCGACTGCCATCTGCTTTCGTCTTTTTGCGATGATTCAAACTTGCATATATCTCTATTCAAGTATGTACTTTCCAAGTACATACTCAATCCTTAATACAGTTTGGGTCTTTTCAAAGTGTTTATTTCTGTCGCTGCGACTCGGTACAGTTGATACTTTCTTTAGATACGTCTCTCGATGTTCTGTTAGAAGTGCTTGCTGGAAAAGCAACCCTTTGTCCCTTTGCGCCAGAAACAATTCATAGTAATCCTTTACCTACCGTTTCATTTTAATCTTATGCTTTTTACAACAGATATGACAAAGAAATGCTGATGTGTCGCAATCACGTCAAGNTAACAGCAGGTCACAGCGTTGCGTCACTGATGGTTTCTGCATTTCTTCCGTTCATCATCACTGTCGTTTGCTACTGGAGACTATTCACGTTAGTATGCAATCCAAACGTAACTAAAAACGAGGCACGTAACTCAAATCTTATGCTACTGTACACCTGCAGTAAAATTATTTCAGTTAGGCAGCTTTAGCTGTTTGTTGTGTGAAGCAAGAATACTTCAAGCTTTTTTCTGAAAGAGATCTGATTATTCCAAAATTTACTGAATCTTTATACAGGATCTTAAATGTGGTTGATATTTGGGCAAAAATTTAAAAGTCTGAAACTACAAATAAAAAGAGAAGCACTTGATTAAAAAGCCTCCCGCATGTGAAAGGAGTTGATGAAATATGGCAAAGTATTATTTCCACAAAAACGTCTTCCAAGTTCAGAGTATTTATCCTGTTTATGGGCGTCACCAAGAGGCATGGAAATGACGTAGCTTCCCCAAATTTCAAATTCGATGTATGCTGTAATTTACAAATTTTCGTCGTTTGTTGTTCATTTCGCATTAACAAAGACAGGACACCACTGCAGGGGCGTAACGAGGGGTGGCAATGGGGGCACAACTTCCTGGCGCTGAATCAATGGGGGCTCCGAATCACTGCGGGGGACGCCGAAAAGTTCCTACAATGACGCAGGTACCTTCTCCAANAACACATTTGCTTGCGAAAGNCTTAAGGTTTGAACATGGGNGCGCCTAACTTGCTTCTCGTTACTCCCCTGCATCACCGCCAGCGCTTTGTTCATGTGGACTGCACAGAGCAGGCATCAATCGTTTCCTATCTCCTCACATATTTTTGTCTCACGCAGCAAGGCGCATTACCTAAAAAAGTTGCAAAAAGCAAGAGAAAAACCAAGCTGATCTGTGATCAAACATCCTAACCTTTCATTTCAAAGGGATATTTTTGCGCAGTTATTGGTAAAAATTTGTTTTCGCATCTGCTCTGTCTCGCGAAATAGAGTTCGATTCGTCGCAATCGTGTGCGGGGCGAAGCGAATCACTTTTAAAGATGATTAAATGAACATCAGTTTTTAACCAGTAGACAGGAATGCTTTTCAGAAATGTTGCGTTGAACGTGGGAACGTTTTGGTATTTGAATAAGATTCAACATAAAAAATCTTCCAACTAAAAGCAATTACTGTAGGTATACGACGACATTCCTAGCTGAAAATAAAAACAAGCTGACCACCGAAGGACTTACGACACTGATGCTTTAAACAATTTGAATCCCACGTCTGAGTGAGAGCCATATTTTCTATGCTGCTGTTACTGCAGTGCCGCAAACGGTCTGTCACTTTTAACTAAATTTTTGCATATTAGATGAAAGGCTTTTGCAAAATACTGTTTAACCGTGCATTTTTGCTGACAATTTAAAGATGCTGCTAATCAGGGCCTCGACCAGGAACGGGCAAACCGGGCAATTGCCCCCCCTCCGAAATTCTTTGCAAACATGATGACGTTCACGTACTTCACACGAAAAGTTATTTCTCGAGACTGCGTTACCTCTACGTGAAGTTCTTCTCAAGACACCTTTTTTGTGCAGCGTCACATATGATACATAAAACTATCAACCAATCAATGTACCATGCTTCCGAAAACTCCCAACTCAGAACTGGAGACAAGCTTTGAGACGCTAGTTGTGAAATGAAACCGTTTTATGAAAGTGACGTTGTGGTTGCAAATGTGACCTCACAGAGCAGGAATCCATATGCTACCAATCGAGGCTACTCCTACAGAGTTGCCATTGTAGCTGATTTGCTGCTAAATCTAGTAGGATTTTCTCACCGTTATCTGTAACGTTTTCAATCTAGCAGGTAGTTGATTTTCTAGCAGGCACATCCAGCAGATACCTTCAATCATGTGCAATTTTTTGGTCTGTATGAAGGTGTTCTCTATGCTATTTGTATAATGTGTCATCTATTTTTCTGTTGTTTTTTTTATACTAACTGATGTCTACGATTGGTTGATTTATTGGTTTTACATCTGAAAACTTCAGAAAGACTACTGCTAAATTATTACTAACAAGAACTTTAAAGCTTTTAGTGAAACAATATGTGGATTGGTAGTAATCGTGAAGGAGCTTAAGCTCTTTTGAATTTATTATCATTTCCTTTCTTTTCATTGGTAAGCACGGGTGGCGGAACCGGGGGGCCGCAGGAGACTAGGCCCCTGCTTTTTTCTGGAGGGCCTGACCCCCACTTTTACATTTCGAAATTTGCTTAAATATGTTTAAGCAACACAATAAGTGTTGGGTCCATTGTTAAAGTAAATCGCTTAACGAAAAAAAATCTTTGACGTGCACTTGTAATCCCATTTGGAGTCCGCAAAAATTTTTCCAGGGGGGTCAAAAACGACATTTTGCTTATCTGTTTCAGGTTCCTGACGAAGCAGTGCAAATTGACGTACGCAAAACGCTTTACCCTTTCTGCCCAACAAAAAAATGCCCAATGTTACGGCAACAGTTGCAAACAGTGTTCCCTCTAAGAAAACTTACACTGAGCAAATGTTTCTCTTAGTGAGGATGAATATCTTAATTCTTAAGAGTGAGTTAGCAAAGTTCTAAATGAATTACAAAACTTGTGAATTATTGGGATATGTATAAAATTTTACGAAAATCCTATACGAACAAGCTACACACATAATTGAAATAGGTTCTCTTTGTTTTAATGTTTTCACAATGTTTTGGTTGCAAGTGCACGAGTGTAGCAGACAAAATATTGTCTACTACATCTAAAAACACTGACTCCTAAGAATATATCCGGATAGCAAGCTTAAAGTCTTAAAAATCAAGACTTTGGAAACTTCAAACAAGAAATTGAAATCAATGAAGCATGAAAAACGTAATGGACACGCCCTTCCTTCAGCTGTATGATGATTGGATGTTTACAAACAAACATGGTGTCGTTTCCTAGCAACATAGGAAGTGTAAGCACCTTTGGGTATTATGTAGGGACTTTCCACTTAAACCAGAGAAATTGTATGCAGTGAACCAGAGAAATTGCATGCAGTGATCATGCCTTTAACACATGATTTTTTGGGTATAAATAGGAGTGTTTTTGCAGGTTCAGATCAGAGATTGGTATTTACGACCTTCTGACGGTACTACTCTCGTTCGGTTGTTTAAACCACTTTGGTTTTGCAGCAGAAGTAAAACGAAGCTCTGCCTTGCAGTCAACCTAAAGCTCGAACGGAGTGATTGTGAGTGCTGTTGATGCCCATGGTGCTGCACCGACGTCGTCCTCAGCCTGAGACTTGAACCTGAAAATAAAGTTAGATTTATTTTCAGTTAACATGAGTGGCTTGTCCTAACGAAACTCTGTCACTCTGTACAATATTTTGGCTTGTCCCACTAAATCCCTGTCACTCTGAACTATAAAGTTTCAAATGGCAAAGATGGGATACCCTAAAGGTTTGTCCTATCGAGTCGCTGTCACTCTGAACAGTGAATTAAATTTGTCAGAGTGAAGTTCTGTCACACCAAACTAAGATTTGTTAATAGGTATTGGAATGTTAAAATATTTGTTGTTAAACAAGTTAAAATTAATGCTAAACATTTACAAATCAATAGGCTCTGCTTACTTGATGAACCAGGAAACACCTGAGGCACAAGGATGCTTTAGGAAAATTGACTCATAGCTTCCTGACTAAGGTAAACTCCTAAAGCAGGAAATGCCCGTTCTGAACGGCAGCTTCAATAAGAAGACTTGCTACCAACCAAGGTACATTCAGTTGGTAGAGAAGCAATGTAATGATACAGTAACACTCTTAGATAGGTGACGGCTATAGAAGTTTAGAATTGTGTTGGTGATTNCAAGTGTGCCCTAGAAAATGTAATTTGTGTCTGTGGGATTGATTCGAGAGAGCTTGTGCGANTTGTGAAAGAGTATAATTGGTAAGTGTTCATAACTATTATTATGACCCTGTTNCGTTTCATAATAAAAATAAATCTAATCATTTCATTGGTGTTGTGTTCTAAATCAAGTGTTAGTGTTTGTCAGAAACTTTAGGGAGATAAAGCAAGCATAGACTTGTGAATATCGTCCTTGGTGTAGCTGCTAAGGCGAACCCACATGTTAGCTATAGTTGCACCTAAATACAGCCTTTTGAGTTCTCTCGTAGACCAAAAGATCTGTACACGAGAATGAGATTTCACTGCCCAGATGGTCTGATGGTATTGCGCATTTTCGTAACTTAGAGGGAACCTTGGTTTCAAAAATTGCGCTTTGTTGGCAGCAATGCTTCTTTTAGACTCATGTTTCTTTTCAGGCACGCTGAAACAACGGTAGGCAAGGGGAGCAGCAAAAAAGTTGAGGGAAATGGAAAATTATAAAAAACAAGCAAATCGTTGCCACTATTTTTGTTTCTGTTCAGCAACAATGTTGACCTCAAAAATAATAACAGAAATGATAGACAACCATGCTGAATTTTCTTGTTGCGCAAATAGCTGCAATAAATTTGTTTCAATTCGATCTTGACAAACCATGAAATTACCCACAATACTGTTATGAAAATGCACCTCCGTCCCTTTTTGAAAGAGTAGAGGGAAATGCCCATGTCACTTTCCTGCTTTCTGGCGTCCTTGCTTCTTTTCACACAGTATAATAGTTGGCTTACTGCTATCAGCAGTCACTGTCTCGCTGCATTACCAGCCGAGATGCCAGT
>JGI24159J19872_10007477_pt1 | contig 14325 bp, 7 predicted proteins | sample Ectturendosymbi4_FD_19872 | JGI IMG/M metagenome (IMG submission 19872) | reverse complement strand
TCTATCTATCTATCTATCTATCTATCTATCTATCTATCTATCTATCTATCTATCTATCTATCTATCTATCTATCTATCTGGCTATACTGCGATGTTGCAATCATACCCCTGAACCCATGGGTGCAAGTGGCAATATAACTCAATCGCCGCGATCACCATCACTACACAACAGTCGCCTTACTGTTGCAATGTATAGGTTAGATCTTAAATGAACGTGTCTTTTGTTAATTGGTTCCTTCAATGGCACGCTATGCTGCAGTGGTTGATGTGACTGTTACATTCAAGTTGCACGAGCAAAATTGCTAAAACGGATGACTGTTTCATAAAGTAGGAGAGATTTTTGCAGCGTTGACGATCGATCAAAATCACAAAAAGCTCAAAAATACCACCCACAGTTTTTTCGTCAGTTACTAACTAATTATGACAGCGTTGAACAAACCTATACCGCTAGGGTGTGCTCCATTAACTGAACGGTTCGACCAAACCATCACAGGAATCAATTGAAGACATTAAATCATTCGAAAAAATATGTAATCTGCCTGCGTACTTGACTGCGGATCTTGGTGCCCCAAGACCTAATTTTGGCAGCAGTGCATCAACAACACGCGCTTGTAGACTTGCACAATTAGCCCTACTTGTTCAGGTTATACCGAAGAGCTGAAAAACAATACTCCTCACCATAGGTGGCGGAACAGGGGAAGCGGCATGGGCCTAGGCCCCCCCACTTTTATTTCTGGGGGGGCTTGGCCTCCCACTTTTAAATTTCAATTTCGCTTAAATAAGTTTAAGTAACAAAATTAGGTCCATTGTTAATCGATTTACTTTAATGAAAAAAATGTTGCAAAATTTTGGCAGTATTTTGTCATCATTATTTGTAATATTTATTTGTAATTTGGCAGGATTTCGTAATTGTTTGGCAGAATACACCGTACACAGTCTGTCCTGTCAACCTGCTATGGCTTGCTTACCGCATTGGGGGTGTTGAACAGTGTTGGCAGATGGTGTAACACAATTTTTTACAAAAATGGCGTAATTTTACATGCTTGTGTGTATCGGCGTCGGAAGGATTTTTCCAGGGGGGCCACTAATGAATTTTCCAAAGGTTTTTCTAGGAGCCATAAACAGTGAAATTTGCTTTTTAACACTCGAACCTAAGAAAACAGCCTTTTTTGCTAACGTGACAGAGCAACGATGATTCCAGCCAGAATGAAAACAAATGGAAATTTCAGTTAAGCAAGCGTCGAACGGTTTATTCAGTCAGAACAAATCGTATGATGGGCCCGAGAGACACTGTTGACCTGGGCCGCCCCTGTAACAGCCTATTTAAATTTCAGGTGGTTTACCGATGCGTTTTCATAGTGGTGTTTTCATAAAATAGTAATTTAGACCTTCATATGGTGTCACACCAGGTATTGATGTCATATTTCAATGCTTGTGACGTCACAGTTGCCAATTCAAACCACGCACAGTTTCTATAGTTTCTTTGACGTGCACTTGTGCCCCCTCACTTTGAAAAAGGTTCCGACACCCATGCTCCTAACCAACAGTTACTTGCCACTGACACTGTATTAACTGTGAAAGTAGGCGTGTACCCCACTGGCGTAGAGTAAGCAGAGGTAGGCATCCGCAAACTACTATTGACCTCACTGTGATCACAACGCTACTATAGAAATAAAACTGCCTTTCTTCATTGCTCACTGTAGACAACAGGACATTATTACAAAACAGTTGCAGATCCCGCGGGGCCAGTTTGGGGCAACTGCCCCCCAAAGGTCTGTGGCACCCCCTTAAAATGGCATCCCTCTGATAAAAATGCGCCTCTTTTTGGTGCCTTTTCAAGTAGAAACAAAGGCAAAAACACTCAGGCTAAAGTAAACAATGCTTTACACTTCGTCGAACTTCAGTATTTGCGTGACGCACTTTGACCCAGCCTCTTACTGATTAGACTCAACATTGCTATTGTTTTGTAATAATACTCCTTTTCCCTCACTTCTTTTCCGTGTGAAACTGAGAACTGCCCAGCAGTCACAAACACGATCTCTTTCGCTGGCACAGTTTTGGATTTGCCATTGGGCTCTACAAAATTGGTCCGTTTTTGTTACAAAGGCAATACTCAATAGCGCAGTGGTTAAGTGTCCGCCTCCCAACTGGAAGGTTGTGTGTTCGATCCAGCCATTGAGTGAATTGCCGTAGCGCTTCTTGGGCAAGAGCGTTCACCTCAACCGCCTCTACAAGAAGCACAATTCAGGCTTCGACCTGCCGCCAATTGCCGTTACAAAAATTCAAAAAAAAAACAACAGCAGGTAGATCAGGTTATTAGGTAGATCAGGAATCTCCAAACGAAGAAATTTTGTCATTGAAGAAGAAATAATATATTTACGAAAATTGTTGATATGGTAGAATATACTGTAACATACCCCGAAACAATCACATTGCGTAAGACGTCCGACTCTCGATATTTTCTGTATTACCTTATGTGGCCCTCGGACAAAACATTTGGAGACCCAGGGCAGATCATTCCGCGTAAATCACATACATTTGAGTGGAAAAGCTGAAAACTGCCAATTTTAACTTTTTCACTGATATCTGTGGGATTGACCGAGATTCATGGGTGTAAATGGGTTATAGGCAGTTTCTCACCTGTGTTTGCTGGCCTGGATAGGAGCAGATACATCGTCAGATCAACAGCATTGGGGGTGGCTTAAAGCTTGTTTGGGGTTTCGTAGTAGTATACACAAAATTGGAAATTGACTTTATCAGGGCGACGAGAGCTTGAGTTTGGAGGTATTCACTGTGGATATGATGGTGTCATGCCGCCTGCCCCTACTTATTTTGAACAGTTTCACACCTTTTTCTTCATAATCTAGACTAGTGAGAATGATGATTTTTCTTCACATCAGCAGTCCAATGTCGAAATATGTGAAACAGTATTAACACTTGGTTGAAATTCTACTTATATTTGTGGCGTTAAATATATTTTAGGGCAATATGCATTCGGCCCAGTGTGAACCTACAGTATCATGCGATTATGAGATCGTTTTTCACGATAGCCAGCAGAGCTACTTAAAATGGGAGTAATATCACAGCAAGTGTCTTTCACTTGTTTTTGTTTTTCAATTGCCCTTCAGCAATAAAGATGCTTGCATGTAAGTGCACAAGCTTCGTCTGGATATATGATCGTCATTTTGCTATTTATTCGGCTCCAAGCTTGGAAATTGAGTTGTCACTTCCTAGTGTAAAAAGAACCATTCTTCTTCTAAACTGTTCCGAATACGTTCTAAGCATTGTTTTTTTCGATGTGCGGATATCAAAAACAGCGTCCAACACTAGCGCGCAGCATGCCTTAGGGCAGTGGTCCTCACCGCCCGGACCGCGAAATTACAAAATGTGTCCTGGTGTTGGCACCACTCGCTTTTGTGCATATGGTTGATCAATTCTTCCCATAGAAACACTGTTGCGAAAGTACTCCCGGGCCGCGGTAAAGTTTCAAGCATCAACCGGTCCGTAGTTACAAAGGGGTTGGGGACCACTGCCTTAGTGTATATTTTTCAAAACTTATTGCAGACATAAAAGTTTGTTTGGGACGCCCAAAGCGTTCTCAGTTATGTGCAGCTTGTGAAAAATACGATCTATCATTTTGGACCTGCTTCAAACTTTTCGTGAATTAGATAAAGGCGACTTTAAACTGTGGAGATTCCTGAAAGATCGCATAGTCCAACCAACAAAAATAGTCATTTTCTTGGACTAGAAAAGGTAACCACTTTTGTTGGATACCCAACGATTGTCGCAGAGAAGCTGGGGTATGTAAACACGTGAAGACTTTTGGGCGCCCCCTTATTTCACTGCCCCACCAGAGGCCTGGTTTGGATCTGCCACTGTTACAAAAAGTGAGATTTATTGCATCTGAGTGAAACTTCTGCGTGAAACTCCCAGCGTTCAGAGNAAGAAACCTGAGATTAANTTTGCGATTGACCATCATTTTAGACATAAAATTTTGCTCAAAAGTTTAAATGAAAACACGTAGGACATTTTGTGCAAAATATGCAAATAGTCCCATCAGTCAGATCAGGTGACATTGTTTACTTGTTTACGGATAAATAAATCGAAAATACACTTTGTTTGCAGGCACGCACGTTTAACATTCCATAATGTTAGTCTTAACGTACACCAGCCTTGGTCTACTACGTTTTTTTAAATGAAAGAATTTTTGTGCATTCAACTAATGTTTCATAAGAGGGCAAGAAAATTTCGTCACATTCGTAGCTTGTCCTAAGAATCTTCTTACTTGGCATTGCAAGAAAATCCTCCTTTGTAAAAGTTTATCTTTCACTGTAAATTTTAACTGTAGCTTTATCTTAAAAATCAGACCTATAGGTTGCCTGGGCTTGAGATGCAAGTTCCGAACTTCCCACAAACGTGATGCAAGTCAAAACGGTGCAAAAATTGATGTATTTTACAGGTCGGTGAAGCTAACGAGGGAAACAAGGGAAATAATGCAAAGAAAAAGCTTAATTTTCTTCATTTATGTTGCAAACAATGGGACATTTGCGCTACAACGCGTCAAAACCACAAAAACATTACGCTGTGTTGCATGTTGGCAACAAATCATTCTATAGCTTGGAAGTCCGCTAATTTGGTGTCGCGAACCATCAGTCGGCAAATTTCTCACGTAAAATACAAAATTGTTGATTCGACTCCTTCCCAGTTAGTCGAATTGGAAAAATTTCACTGACAAAAATTTGTTAAGCTGAAAGGCAACATAATTACACTTCACTTGGCCAATATAACCAGTTGATCACGAAATGTTCATAATACAATCAGGCTGCAACTGTTTTTTTTTTCAGTCATTTTTTGGTCATAAACCGGAACGTTTTCGAAATGACCAAAAAAATTTAGCCATTTCGGTCAGAATGTTTGAAAATATACGCTAAAAACACTGTTACTGGTAAGTGTTGATACAAAGGTGAGACAAATGACCAAAATCTTTCACTGACCAAAATGTCTCAGCGAAAAATGACCGAAATGTTTCAGCGAAATTTGACCGAAATATTTCAGCGAAAAAAAAACAGCTGCAACAACACTGTTAGATGTTATGCACAAAAAGGTTTCATCTTTTAGTCCATATTTGGTAAAAAACTGTTTGTACATCAAATGAGTCATTGGGGGTTCTTTTTGTAATCTTATGAAAAATTGTCCGTTGTTGCGCAAAAACATTTTTGGAGGACTTCGAACAATGCACGGCCTTTCCTGTTTAAGACCAGGGGGCACCGAATACGGCGGGTGTGTGGCGGCAGAATCTTAGATGGCAGCGGTTGCAAGCAATCCCTGCGAAAGCAAAGAGAGAGCGTTTAGAGGCAAAAAATCATCACAACCTGAATAAACCGTACAAAGCTGTGAACAAGCACATGATGCCTCTGCCACCATTCCAAAAACAGTGAAGTTTGAAAAAACTTTTGTTGGAATGTGAAAGCGTACTTGCATTGCTCCAACCTAATGTCGTCCAAGTCGTGAATAGATTGACTAAAGTTTCTCAACAACAAATCCATTTGCCCCGAATTTTCTCGTTAGATGTAATTTTTAAACCCATAGACCCGCCCGGACCTTCAAATTTGACTTGTCAAAGACAAATCATCCTCTTGCATAGAATGGAGCTTTATCTGTTACTCTGCGCACAGAAAAACACACTAGAACCCGATAGAGGCGCAAAATTTCGAATCTCTTGGCCATTCGCCGGGTAGCGCACATAGCAAAACAAGCTCAGTTGTAAGCAGCTGTCCAAACCCTACTAGAAGAAAATGTACCAGTACCTGTTCTTTTTCACGACACAGTCAATAACACGAGGGGCACCAGGATTTACAACCTCACCACGACTGGCAAAACAACGGATAATGGCTGTTCTGGTCAGTTAGTCGGTATTCAGGTTAAAGTTGCACACGGTAGCGGTTGCTAGTTGCTGAAACCCTAGAAAAATATTGTAGTACAGTATGCTCGATGCTGCCCCTACATAATCGTCATGGGGGCATCACAACAGCTTTCGGTGCAGTTTTGCCACATTATCACAAAATAACTTAGGTGGTTGATTGTGCGTAGTTAACAGAAGGCAAAAGTTTTAGTTTCGTATGAGCAGATTTTTTTCTGAACAAGACTACGAACAAAACTACGATGAGCAATATTTACCAAAAGTATTATTTTTTCTCCACCGTAAAATGTTGGATATACATCACAGTGAAATGTTCTTATCGGATTTGTGTTTCCAAGCTACCGAAATTCGCTTTTCCAATTCGTTGTAATAAAAAACACGCAGACAAGTCAACAAGTATGAATCTTACTAAAATATCTTCTTCGCAGTTGTCGACATGACCACAGTCTGCAGTAGAACTTTTTGCAATATGTGCGATGTCTGATGATACTCATTGTGTATCGCTGCCGAAAATATTACCATTTCTGGATTAAGATTGACCACCAGAGCTAGATGCGGGTCCAGCCTGTAAGGTTACGGGGGAGGGGGCGATTTCAGTAATGTTTAGTAGTCAAGTCTCAAACGGGTTCACTACTGTAAGAGAGATGAAGTATACTTCGGTATACTTCACAACACTGCTGTGACAAAACATTGGACGACAAAATGGCCTTATATTGCGAATGCTGTTTTCCGAATTGTACAAACTCATGATGAATAAAGTTACTTTCGTAAGTTTTTTTGGGGGGAGGCGATTGGAGCGATTGCCCCCACCTTCGATCCGCCCCTGACCAGCGCTGCTATCGGGCACAATGAATTAATTGCAATGTTATTTCAATAAACCGAGGAAGCAGGCCCGTAGCCAGGGGGCAAAAGGGGGGCGAAGCCCCCACTGCAAGTTTTTCGCCCCCCCCCCTGGAAAATGTATTGGACATAGTTTAAAACTATTAGACATAGTTTAAAAATTTTGGGCCCCTCAGAAAACTCTTCGCTCTCCCTGGTGTCCCAAGCTGGTTACGGGCCTGCTAAGAGGCATTCTTAAGTTCGATGACACAGCTTTTTTGAGAAAACAGTGGAGCATATCACAATTTGCTTTAAATGTTGTTGCATAACATAGTTTTCGGAAAAAGTTGTTTTAGATAACACACTAATTTAATATGCTAGGTAGCACAGCCTATAACAATCTGTTTTAACCTGATGACTCGGAAATGCTATAGGTCCGTCTCGACAAACATATATACGATCGCAGCTGTAGTTTGCCACAGTACGATTCAAAACTCGCGCTTTTCGCGCACGAAGTTTCTGGAAACAGCCGAGAACGCGGATCAGTCAAAATACAAACCACTACCGTGATGCCTCGTTATTCAAAAACGTAAAGAACGGTGGGTAGGCAGGTGAGTATAATCGCACAGTCACGGTTCGTACCAAAGCAAAAACAACAAGGCTATTTCACCCGACCAAACCTCGCACACACGTACTCTCGCGATAAACATCACGGTAAATGCGTAATTTCGTTGTTCGAATGTCAACAGATTGACAGGGAATGCCAGCATCTTAAATCAAACCAGAATCTGTGACGTGTCGCAAAAGGAACAAGCGCAAAAATCAGCCATCCTTTATCCATACAAGAAACGGAAAATGAAATTAGATTAAGATACAAAACAAGTATTGGCCGTTACACAGCCGTTAAGTAAGATTTTGTTGAACAATGCAGACTGTAACAAACTTTTTTAGTGTACACAGTTCTTATCCAAATAAAGTAAAAGTAGTAAAAACATATTTAGGCAAGTTAAAGAAAACAGTTTAGAAAACTTAAATTCATACCCGCGCCCAAGTTGTGTTTTTTGAGAGGTATTTGAATGCAGTTGAACAAGGTCCAATCCATTTTATTATCTAATCTTGCAATCTCAGCAAGTTAACAAATCTTGCAAAGAACGTTTCAAGGAAACTTTGTAAATTTATTGCTAAGTACTGTACTCGATGCCAGTGCCATTCGGTTGACAAGCTTATAGTCAAACTGCCACTGCAAATTAGAGCCAGTCTATGGCGCGCAATATAATAATAACCAGTGGAAGAATATTTTAAAATGCAGGGTTAATGTAGGTACAAATCACCGACATGGCCGAAATGTCTTTCACTACAGGTGAATTAGATTAATGTTTTTATATTTTGAAAATGCTTTGGTTAGCTATTTTGTTTTGCGGTACATCGTGCTCATCCCAGGAGTGACGTCATATCAATACTGAGTTGGGAAACAATCGGATTTTGAAAGTAATTACCTCGCATCCTGGTTTTGTTCGCTAAAGGCAGATAACAGAGCAGTACATTTTTCTTTGCCCACTACGTTGAAGTGTTTCAGTCATGCTCAAACAACATGACGGTGACGGGCCAATTACTTACCAACTGTCTGGCACTTGCCACACTTCTTCTACTCCTTGTAATCTTTTCTTCTGCGCCAAACAAACACAATTACGATTAGAACAATGTGCCAGTAGAAAAGACGTTGACATTGATGGATTACCAATTCAGAACTATAAAATGTTGCTCGTGCCGTCTTTGCAAACCGAATTAACGCAAGAGCCTAAGCCAGTGGTTGCCAACCTTGTTACTTTATGCCACCCTAGCTCAGAACTATAGTAATCATAGGGCCCCTAATCTCTTACGACATACATGGTAAGTATTACTAAGTAGCTGATATGCTACAGCAAGAATTATTATTAAAACTATACAGTCATCAGACGTGGGTAAGATGCAAGATTATGCAGCAGCAGTCAATACATTCATGAGATAACAATGTAATGGTTGAAAAACAAAGCTAAATGTATGATACTACACGTAAATTCAAAGTGGAAAATCCTCCACTGAAGTCACGAAAGTCTTTACCGCGAAGAAATTCCTCCTCGGTTGGGAAATACTGGCCTAAGTATTAATTTCGCATGTGCTTTGTAGCAGTGACTGCTAAAGAATAATTACGTCAGGACATTGCAATCACGAAGTTGTAGAGGTACTCTTATAAATTATTTACCGGTATAGCTCTCAACACCAGTAAAACATTAACTGTGATAAACATTGAATTCGTTTGCTTTTTGCTGTATTTTGCTGCATTTCAATTTTTACGGAACCGTTATTTTTTGTTTTAAACGATGTTCATTATAATACGGATGGAGCAGCTTATGGCTGAAATAATTTCTACCAAAATCATCTCAATAAGACAATCAGCTACATTCAAAAGAGGAGAATGCCATGTTTTTCTGAAAAGACTGAAACAAATCATCCGATTTTCCGTAAAACTGAAAATAAACCTGCGGAAAGCAACAATCGGGTTCTGGCAATGATCAAAGCATTTTAATTTCCTATCATACAATACATTGAGAGGAAAAATTTAATCCAACACTTGAAAAAGTTGTGCAGCTTGCTTTCGACCTATAGAAAACACAAATGACGTTATTCAACTTCTTATCTAATCAGTTTTATATCAAATCAACTTCTTAGGTAATCAGTAGGTATATTATAAGGTGATTCAATTACTACCATTAATAGCGTGAGAATCAAGCAAAACTACAAGCAAGAGAGATGCACTACACGCTTGAAGTTGTGTTGGATTTCAGAAATCATAACATTTTTTAATGCATATTTTCTCCTTGTGTTGCATCAAAAGAAGTGCTTTTACGTCGGCCATTTTCTCACTATACCCTGAGTTAGCGTTGCCAGTTTCCTGCAATGGAGACGTTGTTCATCTGTGACAATATTAGTTAACTTACAGTGGATACACACTGCATGTTCTTTAGTGATTAGTATGGTCGCAAGCGGAGTGCCCAACCCATCGGGAAAATTTTTCGCCCCCCCTGGAAAAATGTGTTGGACATAGTTTAAAAAATTTGGGCCCCCTCTTGGAAAACTCTCCGCCCCCTGGTGTTTCATGCTGGTTACATACCTGGTGATTCGTGCATTCTTAATGCGTGATGTCAGGCAAACGTTGTTCGTGTTTGGATGCTACGTAATTGATCAACATAAAGTTGCCGCGGGACGCAAAAATCTATTTCATTTGGTTGTAGTATGGAAGAAATTCTTGAACGACAATTAATTACCGAAGTAGGGCTCTGCAACGTTTTCTGCAATTGAGAAAGCTCTCGCGTGCCGCAAGAAAAGCCCAGACGGCCCGTGGGTCGTATGCTGTGCAGCCATGTTCTACACCAAACCGTTTTATGTTATACGTCGTTCTGACTTCACATTCCCGTGTGCTGCAGAGTTTGTTGTGTATCTAAATAAAATCAAGTAAAGCGATCAAACATCAGAGTGCTACTGGAGATTTAACCGACAAAGTGGTGAGAGCCATTTATATCGCCTTGTGTTGGCTTTGCAACCTCTAGAGGTCAGGTCGCTTACTTAGAAGACTGACACCCGTGCTCCTGCAAAATTAAATTGACCTCTCAACTATCACTGATTTCCATGGAAGCGTAAGTCCAACGCTTTCTTCACAACCTTCAAATCCCTACAAACCAAAGGGTATCTGTTAAGATTTTCGAACGTCGTATGACGTTCATTTTTGTGAACATTTTTGTTTCTTTTCTTTTTGTGAAAACTAATTCGGTTTTATCATGTTTTTTTTTTTAATTGTAGGTGTATTTTAATTATTGACTAGCTGCTTTCTGCCAGAAAGAAAACTTACATTTTAAAAATTTGGCACATCGCAACTAAAGTTGCATTGCTGCAGCAGTGTTCTCCAACTACGCTGATACCCATGTGTGGTCAACAACCTGCGCTACCTGCACAAGATTGTCAATTTACGCTACAAACACAACAAATTGTAGTATTTTTGTCGTTTTTGCAACTGTAGCATTTTCTGTAATGTTTTTCGTTCGACTTTGCAACCAACAGAGAAACAACATTATTGTGTACTTTGTGTTTTGCACAGAAATAAATCGAGCAACTTTTCGACACTGTCTTGCCTCCAAGAACGTTTGCTTCTAACCGACTATCACCTTACAAAGAAAGATCTACTACAGAAATAAACTTGACAGTGGCAAAATACAGCAAAAATAGATGACACCAGTCTACTTGTTTTAGATACTTGATGTTCAGGCTCATACACAGATTCCAAAACAGACTTGTTCTCACTTGGCACGGAACTTCTGGCTCTAATAGAGCTGTGGCCAAGTTGTTTGAATACCTTCGCAAACTGTTGACGTTGCGTTGACTTGAAATAACTAACGGTGTGCTGCTGATGCCCACCATCAGTTATTGCTTCGATTGCAGCATTGATAAACCGCATTGAAGATTAATTTTGGGTCTTTTCTTAGTTTCGAATTTTAGCTACTTTGAACGACTCTTATGTGCGACATGCTCTGGTTCCCCTTGATCAACATTTCAACGCCGACTTATTTTTGACTCCCCTTCACTGATCACCGACTCAGATTCCCGCAACCGTTGAATCGAAGTGTCCGACAGTCTGCTGAACTGCTGGCCGACTTTTACTGCTTTCAGGGTTATGAATGCACTGTTGTATCAAGATGTATTATTTAACGCTGCCCAAAAACCACCAAGCTAGAAACTGGTTGATTGGTCCTACGGTAAAAAGCACTTTCAGGGTCTGCAAGGAAATTGAAGAAATTTCGCAAATGTTTATTGCTTGGCAAATAGCTGTTTGATTTGCAAACAATTACTTATTTTCCATTTGCAAGCGATTTCTTTGTTTAAAAGAAATAGAAATTCATATTCAATCAAAGTATTAACAAATTTTCAATTTCGATAATCATCGAGCGCAAAAGAATGCTGATGGTTCTCAGATGTAAAACTAAATTATATTTATCACAGTCATTAAAAATACGCTACATAGCTCAAATACAAGATATGTGTATACATGTCCATATAGCTGCAAGAAAACTGATTTCTGTTTACCAGGTTTTTTGTCACAGGTGCACGACAATGTTACTAATCGTGGTATAACCGTAAAGTGCATTTGATAGAACAACATTAGCCTAATTATTTTAAAAATATTTTAATTGAATTTCTAAGTAACAATTGTTCATGGCCATTAAACCGAAATATAGTTTTCTGTGTAATCTATTCAATCTTCTTGCAAGTGTTGAAATAAAACCGTTCAACGGATCAGCTATCTCAAATCATGAGTCAATCACCTTTTAAATGAGACGCAAATTTTGCTGAACTGTCCATTTCAGAGGCTTTAGCGACGAAGATAAAGATCACAATCAAACAGGAAATTATGACTATCCACTTGAGCATCTTGTAAAACTTCTTTCGTCGTCTTCAAGTCGATTTACTTCGTAAATGGCTCACTTGTTTTTGTATATTGTTCACTAGAAAAGCTCAGCTATTATTTAATTGCTGTCAGAATCCGCAAATATTTCTTTGCTGTGAAAGAATATATTATGTCAAAGGCTGTCTTGCACCGGCAATAACTAATATTTAATACAAGCCTCTTAGAAAAATTTTTAACCCAATTATCACCAGTTATACTGACTGTGCAGCTTGCCTAACACTTACTGCTCGACACTTAGTTTTAAGTTCCGTTTCAAAGTGCGAAGCGTTGCAAGCGGACTCAAAGCTTACTGAAGCAGTGAGAGAGCCAGAAGTTCTTTCATGACATTTTTTCCTGCAAGACCTTGCGGTGTCGGACATAAGCTGTTTGTAATTTTGCTGAAAAGCTGCAAAGGGGACCAGTGCAATGCAGAAAAAGTAGTCTTGAATTGTGTTGTCAGTACTCTGCATCCATGGCGTAGCACTCTAATGCAGGGGTGTACAACCTTTTCCTATTGCCGGCCGCATTACTTTTATTTATATGAAGTACGGCCGCCAATGAGTTCGAGTTATATTTATGAGATACTGGAACACAGAACACATTGAAACATAAATTGCCCATTCATTCTATAACTCTGTGTGAGATCACCACCCAGATTGTTACGCATCGTGTCGATTGATTTTCTTGCCTCTCTCTGTGGAAAGAAATCCTTTCTCAGCACAGAATCAGACACTAAGATCTTACAGAGCATATATTTCGCCTACAAAGTAGGTATCATCAGCTCTTATTCAAATATAATCGTTTCTTACCTTGCATTTGTTTTTTTTTGCTTTTCTTGCCTTGCATTTGTTTTGCTTGAATATACGCCAGCCCGGCCGCCAAATCTTATATTTCAAATTACATGTGGACGGCCGCAAATTTCATTATCGAAGGCCGTATACGGCCGCAGGTTGTGCACCGTTGCTCTAATGTCTTACATAACCTGGAGTGAACTCAGTTTTTGTATCCAATCAGGCCCGTAGCCAAAGGAGGGCATTCGCGGTTATTCCACCCTAAATTTTCATTGTGTCCTCCAAATTTTGCTGTGTCCAGAAATTTTTTTATTAAAACATTATAGTAAAACCAAAAATCTTGCCTCCCTAGAATATATTTTGCCTTCTCCCCAAACCTTAATACCTGGCTACGGGCCTGTATCCAATGTCTATGCACCTCAAGGGCTTAAGTTACATTGCAACGCGGTAGCTTTGCGACTTGTGAATCAGTCCACGGAACTCTCACATCATGAAAACTGCAATGAAACAGCTCAGCGCACAGCATTTTGTTAATTTAATTGATCGCAAGATCCAAATACACTTGCATTTCTACTCGTTGACTTTGATAACCAGAAATTATGATTTTAGGTCAAAGTAGAAGCTAGACAGGATTAATCCCGGGCGAGTCACACCTGTTGCAATCAGAGGGCCCGAGCGACAAGCGCGCAAACTTCACACTGTGACAGCAAGGACCAATACAGAGATCACGTCACACCAAGGCGATCACACGCCCTACTCACTCTGATACTGCTTGTTGGCGCTATTTTCAACGCACGTTCCATTTGTGGTGCATCACACACAGGGCCGGTGTTAGCAAGTGCGGGGACCGATTGGAAACACTTTTGCGGGGCCCCACTTAGTCGTGTGTAGAAATTTTAAAGGGTTGTATGAAGTCATAATGGTAGAAATCGGTATAACACCTGCCTATCAATATATACTTCACACGTGAAAAATGGTTACAGTGAAATCCACTGAATACAACACCGATTAAAACAGTACAAGCCGTTTATTAGAGCAGGTTTTAATATTGCGGAAAAGTAAAAAAATATTTTCTCTTTAAAACTGACGTGAAAGCAATAGATGTAAACGACATTTTCGCAGACGTTTCGGTAGCTTCTGCTACCATCATCAGTATATTAGTAACACTGAAGTCATAATGATATAAATCGGTGATGTCAAGAGACAAGGCCTGAATGGTGACGCTAAGACCTCTCCAGCAGAGACTTCAATGGACAGCACCGTAACAACCAATAAATATGTAAATTGATTGCAGATCTTCCAATAAGTTTAGAACTACT
>JGI24159J19872_10007476_pt1 | contig 14328 bp, 13 predicted proteins | sample Ectturendosymbi4_FD_19872 | JGI IMG/M metagenome (IMG submission 19872) | reverse complement strand
ACTGCTATCAAATCTGAAAAATACAAAAAATAGGGTTAAAATCAACATATTTATCAGCAATTTTATGGGTTTCATTTATTTTGAGACACCCTGTATACGAAGTAATTTTAGATCTCCCAATAAGTTTAAACTTACTTTTTCATTTTTCAAAACGGGCAAGTGCTGTAGTATAGCTTCAAATTTACACAAGAGTTTCCACCTTTTTCGATTTTTTGCAAGTTTAAATTTATTAAGCTGTATCTCAGAAAATACGACACCGATCTGTGTAAGATTGATGCCATAATCCTTGTTTATTTCATGATGTTATTTTCACCACAAGAATATCATGAGCCTTACTTCACGTGAACAAAATTGTCACTTTTTTTACTTTGCAAATGGCTAAAATGTTAGTAATTTTTTAAAAAACGTTATTTTTTGCACACCTGAAATAGTCATTCATAATTAAAACTAGGTTTATATCAAACGTTTTCGCCAATCTCAGGTTGCCTTATCAAATTTTCACGAGAGTAAAAATGAACAACGCTGTTGAAAGACTAACCAGCCAGCACAAATTTGCAATTACGAACCAAACGTTACCTTGCGAAGACAAGTAATAGTGACTATTGAAACAGTCACAACTATCGAACAATATTTTGCAGCAACTATTGAAACCTGACCTGCCAAATAGGAAACACTTTCATAAATGAAGCAGAAAACAGCTTCAAAACTTAGTTCTCACTGCCTTAACAAGGTGGTAGTGAAAAAATTGGGCTACACACAACTGAGAACAATGACCATTTTTACTATAGCATTTTGATGAGGGCGTTAAAAACCGCGCAGTTCACTTGGATTTTCGTTGGAAACGGATCCCACGCTTACAAAATACTGTGGACCGCTCCAGGGTTTTATAAGGTTTGACCTTGCTGACTGCAAAGACGCTTTGAGAGGCCGCATCTGTTTTATCTGAAAACCAAGATGATTGTAAAGCAAGGTTTTGGTGTACTTGGATGGTGATAGTACAGCGATTTTATACTGTATTTTGAGAAACCGTTGGAAAAAATTTGAGAACCAGTTTGGTCTCTCAAAAAATCTTAAGAACTGGGCCCCACGCCGCACTATAAACAAGCAGCTTCGATAGAAAATGTAAGTGTGCGCAGTTGGTAGGCGTAGCGCCGGGCCCCCTTTGGCACGGGGCCCGATTGGACGAAATCGGTCAAATCGGCTTAAAACCGACGCTGGACGCACTGCTGGTTGGAAATATGTTGTTGATACTTTCTGAGAGTGACATGGTGGGCTCAGAGTTGCTGGGTGAGAACAATGCCTTGGTAGCGGGAAGACCACTGGGGTGGGCTGATGAACGAGACCAGAACGCATGCGGCTTGGCTGCAACGGATGACCGTTTGTTGAAACAATGTTGCTAACGCGGAACGACGAAAACGGATGTGGTGTGCATGCTGCGACAAAGTATCGATGCGAAAATAACTCTTCCGTCGAAATTAGGCTGGGTATTACCAAAAAAGCTCTCGATACTGGCCAGAATTGGTGCAGTTAAGGGCAGCAGCAGAGTGAGTAGAGAGAACAAAGAAACAAACACACTCTAACAAAACACAAAAAAGCGCTTCTGTCGGTGACAAATTAAAGTAAAACATATACACGACAAATCGAAAATGCAGTATTTCCGTGCAAAAACGATATATCGGGCTGTCTATAAAACATCGAATGAGTCCAGCAGGAGCGGCGGTCAACATGCTCCATACAGACAAAAGTTCAGCCATCTCACCTTGCGGTGCTGCAGCTGTAATGATGTTGAATGTAGACAAGTCCCCGCAAAGGTGACAGCGAGGAAACGTGATCCACATAAAGTGNGACAATGGGATAGCTACAGAAGTTGGTCTCAAGAAATGACGACGAGCCAGGAATGCCACTGAAGCTGGGGTTACCTTCATTGAATGAAGTTAGAAATTAGAAACAGAGAAACGAACAATGATCCGAGTTGGTTACTGATTGCTGCTGACCAAATACAGATTTAAATTCACCAGGCCAGCAAATCCAGTCTGGGACCAATTGCGCAGAGGCTATCTAGTAACCAGTTTCCTTTCATTAGTTAGTCGTGGCGTCAGTTTTAGTTTAGCAGCAATAACGAAAAAGGCTCCTGGTGGATACCGTGTGGCTGTTGTTTGCAGAGCAGAATTTGCAAAGAAGACAGTGTTCCTACTTCCTGTAATGAAAACTTGGTGTTCTTTCTTCTTTGATCAAAACAGTCACGTGGCCATGCGAACGCACATACATGTTTGTATGTTGTGAGATGCGCATATGATATGCAGAAACAGTGTTGTAATGAGAGTTGACGCTGAACAATATGAAATGCGGTGTTGGACTGTATAAATGCAGTTGACGCTAAACAATATGAGTTGCGGTGTTGGACTGTATAAATGTGCATCCCACTGATGTCACGCCTCGTGGTTTTTCATTAGATCTAGTGATTTTCAGACTGATGTAGTAAGTTTTGACAGCAATGTAGCAATTTTTTGCAAAGTAGATGTTTGAAGAAGACCGGTTGTGTTTCAGCGTTTCAGCTTTTCCTGTACCTTGACAATGAAGTACGTGAATCGTTGTTTGAAGATTTGCACCTAGTACATACCAAACACTTTTTTTAATCTGAGTTTCTTATTGTTTCCACTTCTGTGTTAGGCCTATTTGTTGCTGCAGTGTTGCCTATGACCTTTTTTGTTGCTTTGCAAGAACAGTTCGACAGAAATAGTTGATTAAAAGTTAGGCTGATTGGTCTAAACTGCTCCTGAGTATTGTCGTCTTCAGCTTTTGAAAGAAGCCTTAAGATTGTTGGTACAAGATTTTCAGGCTTCAACATGCTCTATTTTAACAAACTTGCAAATCCTGTAAAGGTGTTTGGGCAGATAAAGTGCGTTGCGATATGATTACATGCAAAACACTTGAGTTTAACGCAGAAATTTAAAATCTTGTTTTTTTTCAGATCGAGTGATTTTTTTTTACGAATCTAGTGATGTTTGCAAAGAACTTTGTGGCAACATTGTTACAGCAGCGACAGTAGCAAAGGCTTTTCTCGTTGTTTTGCGTTGATTTCAGATGATTTGGTTGCGGAAAGCGAGCAGCGATCTACACTTGCACTAGATCCAACGCTTTGCTTCATGTGTAACGACGGCTTTTGTTTTGAAGTATGTGTAAATATGACAATTTATGTAGCCTGCATTGGCTTCAGTGCATTTGACTTTGTGAACATCCCAGTGTAAGCTTATGTTAGAGTTGTTGCATAAGACATGGTTTTGACAGTTGGAGAAAAATAATACCTTTCAATAATATCATCACATTCAAGTAGCTTATGTGGCTCTCTGACCAAAACGTTTGGAGACTCATAGGCTATTTGAGCAAGTTTCTTTCGAGTGGGCTACTGATGGTGGCTAAAGTGGAAAACGTAGAAGGTGATCTGGTCATGCGAGTGTTGATAATTTAAATTTTGAGAGCTTATTAACACTAAATTTACCAAGGTGTCGTTTTCAACACAAAGTGATTTTTAAAGTCAGTTTTTCCATAATCTGCACATCGTGTGAGTTTGAGATTCTTTTCCTAAAAACCTTTTGAAAGGTATAGTAGGTGCCATTCGGTTTCATTTTTGTGAGAGTTATTTGATCACTTTAATTTGTGCACCTCGCCGTTTCCCAAGGTGTCGTTTTTGACACCTAATGCTCGGAGATAGCCAAAACTAAATATCTGTTTCTCGTGGTGCTTTTTTCACACCTAAATAAGTCCATTATTTCATGTGTCGATTGAGATGTTTGCAATCTCGTGGCAAACACGCTGTTTCATTTGGACTTCAGTGTTGTGTGCCAGGTTTTACTGCATATATTGGAGATACCGTTGAGCAGTGACGCAGATAGTGGTCGCTTACACAGTGCGTTTAATGAGGTTATTTCCTATTGCTGAACGTGTTTGGTGGTTTTTCCTCCATGTCACACATTCGAATGACAGCGAAGCTTCTTGGTGATGTGGACCATGACTGGTGTAGGGATGATGACATATCATATGAAGAGAAACAGAAACATGGATCAGGTGAAGATGAAGTCGTACCTGCTATTGGTCAGTCCACACCAGCTGAGCAGTAGTTCAGGCGAAGCGGACATCAGTAATGAAGAAGGTGATGCATGTCAGTTGTATCGTTTGCTTTGGCCGTGATATTTATTATAAGGTGATGCATGAACAGGAATATCTCATGGTGTCTAGGCTGCAAGCTCTATTGTTTATAACAGATCATCATTGGTAGGAAGAACGTCAGGACACAACAGTTTTAATTCTACCACCGCTGTACCTGCAAGAATCTCTAAAAATATAGGTAGCCTACTACAGTAGTTGCAATGCATGGAAGNATTTCACGCCAGAAGTATTTCTTCATTTAGTTGTCAAATGCACCAACGAAGAAGCTTGCAGAGAAGGAAATGATGAGTTAGACCTGAGTGTGTGAGAGCTAGAGTNGTTTATTGCTCTCCAGTATTTCAGAGGACTCACCTATTTCTTTTCCTTTACAATAGAACTTAGGGTATTCCAATGTTTTCAGAAAACATGTCCCATATTAGATTTACTGCTATCCTGAAATATTTGAGTTTTCGGGGCAAGCAGCAGGCCGATTCATAGCAATACGTGCTGTTTTCCAGACATTAGCATCCATGTATCAGTGAAAAAATAGATGGAATTTTTCCTTGACAGTGCATAAGCAGTTGATGCATCTAAAGTCACGTTTTCCAAAGAAACCAGATAAATACGGCATCAAGTAAAAGAGTTGGTTCAAAAGTCGACTGGCAAAATATTGAGCGCACGGAAATATATTCTTCCACAGGTGCACGAAGTGCGCGTGGAAAAGATTCACTTGAAGATGTTACGGCCAATCCCTCTTCCATCAACTGAGATCTCCATCGAAAGCATAAAAAATGTCATTGAGCAAGATGCAACAAGGTGAATGTGCGTCACTTGCAAGAAACCAACATGTGGCACATGTTCTGCTGGCATTTAAAAAAAAACTTCCGTAAAATGCAAAGGGTGCTCAATCCCCAATATTTTTAGCACTTTGGTTTGGAAAACAGGAAAAAATGTTTGCAGTTTTGTTTCCAAATTTCAGTAAACCTGCTTCATGTTGATGGTATCTTTGTTATTCACATTACTGTACTAAGACTATTTTCACAATTAGCAGCTATTTACATTACAGATATGGAAATAGTTGCTCCTGTCTCACAGCATCTCGCTGGCTATATTCTACTAGTTGATCAGCTGTCAGAGATAGTCATATATGTTCGATCATTTGGAGTATTGCAAAGCAATGTATTTTGTGCCACTGCAATAATATAAAAAACATAGCTTGTGTGGATAGATATTTGCAAAATTTAGTAAATACGGTATTGTTTGCCTTTTACGCGGCAGTAAATGTTTTGGTGCCGTTTTCGACATCTCGATAAATGGCGGGGTAGAAATATGTTGGTAAACCTAGTGTTAATTTTAGCATGTATTTTTGAATTTTTTTTTTAAATATCAATTTCGAAAATCGGAAGCGCGGTGTGATTAAGAAAAAACTTGTTGGAAGTAAAACCAGTACTTATTAACAAAATTGAGATAAATATTATGTACGGCGTGATGAAATGCATCAACTACCAAAGTCACTGCTTTGAAAACTTCTTTTGAAAACCCAGTTCGCCAACAGAACAGCTTTTCTGTTTGAAAATTTAAAAACATATCATTAAATATCAGTGTTTTGAAATATAACCGCAGCATTTCCTATACAAGTTTTCGTGTCTTGCAAACAAAAATACGTTAAAAACATGATTTGGAAAGGCGTATATAGGCAAAGTCATCCAAGTATGAATTAAAGCAGTAAGTGACAAAAACTTAAAAGCTGTTCAACAAATATATTTTAAACCTCACATCTTAACCAAGCGGGCTAACTGTTTACACAAATACACAGATACTAATTGATAGAAAATTGATGCTCGTTAAACGCGCTGTTGAAAAAAACAATCAGTTCTTCCTTAAAATCCCTTTCGGTTTATTTCAAATACCAAACACTTTTGTTAATACTTGACGGGCAGTGCTTACGACTGTGAAAGCGGTTATTGCGCTGAAAGGTTTCCTCAAACTGGCGTTCTTGATAGCAAAGATTTTTGAGGTCGCTTTCGCAACAAAACAAACGAACAAACTGTGATTTTTTCATGAAATAAATTTTGTATTAGACCTTGATCTGGTGCAGATCCAGTTTTCTCGCTCAGTTCTTTAAAATACGTGGTTTCTCTTGCAAGATTGCATCCTTCTTGTGAAACGGCCATTTCGTGATCTGCTTGGCATTTGTTAAAGGTGATTCTCCAGGGTTTTTCAGGTAACAGAAAACGTTTTGTACTTATACAAGATATGGATTTGTCATACCTTTTGCAAATCGCTTGCCATAAACCAAAAACGCGAAGACCTTTTAGGAATGACCCTAAAAAACGTCCTCATGAAATTCTGCAAGTGTTGGGTGCCGTTTTTTCATATCAAACAACGTTTGGCGCCATTTTTGCTCATATTTTCAGTGATTTTGTGAACATTTTCATTGATTTTGCCCATATTGTCACAGATTTTGCACGGATTTTCAGAGATTTTGCCCAGATTTTCGACATATCAAAACATTTGGGGGTGCGCTTACACCGCCTGCACCCCTGATTCTTACACCACTGGCTCAAGCTGACAATCGTTATGTAAAGCAATGAAACTTGCTTTATGAAGGTTATTAAAGAAGATTCAGGTCACAGCCACAATGAGTGAAAACTATCTTGAGGTGTGCAAAATCACCGTACACTTGTTTGACCTATCAACTAAAAATTATTGGCGCCTTGAAATTGTTTTTACGCCCATAGTTGATAATGTACTAGGTACACCAGGGGTGGATCCAGAAGGGGCGATTGGGGCGATCGCACCACCTACAACCTACGAAAGTAACTTATTTCACCATGATTTTTTACATATCGGAAAGCAGAATTCGCTATATAAGGCCATTTTGTCGTCCATCGTTTTGTCACAGCAGTGTTGTGAAGTGTATTTCATTTCTCTTACAGTTGGGAAGTTGNTATGAGACTTGACTACCAAATATTACTGAANTCGCACCCACTGACATTACTGGTTGNATCCGCCCCGGACGTACACACAACATACTTTCATATGAACATTACTTTTGTGTCGAGTTTGTTCATATTTTTTCAAACAAATCTNCAGTTTTATCACGGCTTATAATTAAAAATATAAAAACAGTCCGAATACATTTGTGATTGACACTCAATCAATAATAGCGAGAAAATTATCAGTCAAATACACGATTTGCAAAGTGGCAACTTTGCAATACTGCAGCGCGCACGCTCAGGCAAAGCTTGTTCGATCCACGTTTAGAATAAGCAAACGTTTGATGGTGCATTTAGTTGAAGTTTGAACAGGCAATAAGCTAATAGCCACACAGCTTACCACCAAAAAGAATCTACAGAAGGTATTACGCTTCCCTCTCTTAAACTACGATTAGAAACATGTACGTTTATTCAGCCTGCCAACATCTACTCAAAAGAACGTGCTCAATTATTTAACTTTCAAAAAATAAGCACATGTCCCATTGCGAAACCTTTATTGTATTCTCTAGGCCCGTTTTTCACCCAAGAGCTACTTTTCAAATAGCCAAACTACTGATATCTACCAGTCCAGTCTTGACCCCGCAGACCCGAGACTGCGGTAATCAGCCTCACAGCATTTTTTCTTGTTGCCGCACAAACACCTCACACGAAATCACAAACCCTGCCTACATCTCACACACACGCATACACCAAGTGTGCATGGTAGGCAGTATATATAGGTGGCTGACCACAGTTAAAAACTAAACAAAAGAGAAAAAATCGATCTTTGCGTGGTCGCTCAACAAACAAACAAACAGGGTTGGGGAGATGCTTGCCGATACGGAATTCTATTACCTGAGAATCAGGGTCGTAACCAGGTGTTTTTTGAGGGTGGGGCAAAATGCTTGTAACTTGTCGTTGTATCTAACAACTAAACATGTTTTTGAAAATTTCGGGGAGGCCATTGACCGGTTGCGCCTACCCCGGTTGTGGGCCTGCTGACAATAGAACTTATTTCGATAATTTTAATATTCTTAATGGTGAAACGGTAAGCTGCACAGTCGTGCCTGAACCATCTTAACAAGACACCTTTGCGACTGCTTCCAAAAAACGTTACATCCACTTGCGGTAACATGTAAACGAACAATCTGCAGCAGTGATTCCCAACATGGGGCACACGCACCCCAGTTGGGCAATTGGATATTTAGGCGGGTATGTGGAAAATCAATTTAATCTGTGACTGAAAGGGTGTGATTGTAATCAAAATGTTTTGTTCAAGGCGGGTGAAAACGCTTTGTTCTTTTAGTAACTTTTTAACTCAGCTGAGCACTGAACATCCGACTTTGTTCATCATCTTTTTTCGCCAGTACGCTACCTAATCAGAGAAAGACGTTTCGTCTGCAAGCGACCTCTCCAAGGTGGAATTACTGTAATGTACGATAATGATAACGCCAGATGCGTTTTCAGAAGAAGTCTGACGTAAAACTAGGATTAAACAAAGCTATAACTATGATTAAGCATTTGAAGTAAAAAGCAACAACACTTTGATGTACCGTGAAATTCAACGTCAAATTTGAATATGCTTAGACATTCCCTTCATTGAAAGTTTTTGTTAATATGCTGTATATACACTACCGTAATACGTCAGGTATATTTTAGTTAGAATTGGTTTTTCAGATATATTTACGTTATTCAGACCAACGTCCCAAACAGATTCTTTTTTTGAATTTAATACGAAAGAATATTCCAGTAACTGAGGAATTAATTTGCACGTATGTTTTTTCCACGAAGTTACCAATGGCACGAGTAAATCTGAATGATTTGTACGTTGTTTGTTGTTCCCGATACAAGATGGTGTGTCAAATGATGATGTAAAGTTTCACTGAGATTGTTTGTTATGGTGAAGGAGATTTCAGAAGACTTTGGAAGATTAAAAGACTGTCCTGATGGTAGACTCGGCGAATGTTTTGGACGTGCCCCTCTATCCAAAACTCAAATGCGGTTCTTGGTCACTCGCGTGACGACCGATACGCAAAAGAGCCGGTTAAATTTGCGAATTTGGTGGTAGTAACTGCCCTGCTTACACCGTTGTACAAACAAGTTACCCCATTTGCATAGCAACTTTTGCGAAAGCAGCGGGCATCATGGGAAGGCGTTGCTGAGGGCACATTTGTGTATGAGAAACCTTGGATTGGGTCTGCTGCAAGTACAGATATGCAACGATCATTGCACCTGAAAAGGAGAGACTATAGTTTGCGCTATCACCTTTCTTAACGGGACAGCCAATATTTTTAGTTTCTATTTTAGTAAAACCTTTTATTTTGTTTGTTTGCCGACGTTTCAACCAACTGTTCATGTACACGTAGTTTTTAAAACGTTGTTCCGAGGAAGCCTGCTTAAATAGGTACGCAAAACATCAGTATATAAAACATATAAAAGACATTACCAGGCTAAAGAGCTCTGTTTGTCTGAGAACCAACTTTTTTCTACAATCCTTGGTTTGCACAAGAAAGAAGCTTATCAGAGAGAAACGCGAGAAAAGCGAAAAAGCTGTTCTGTTTGTGCAATGTTGTTCCGGTTATTTTTTACTTGGATTGCCTCCCACGAATAAGCATTAGATTTAAGGTGACTTTGTCGAGTCGATGTCATTTTTCAGAACCACCTTAAACAGCAAACTTGACAATTTGTAAGTGAGCATAAATTGTAGAAGAGGAAGTCAAGGTGTTATTTTTACCATGGTTGATATTCCAATGATTGACACGGGAAGCCTTTTACTTTACAGTGAGCTATTTGCGAAGATGTTTGGAACATCAAGCTGTTCTCTGCACAAGGTTTCCAATGCTGTTTGATTACCAACTTTTGAGATACGTATTGCTGCTTATTTCATTAAACGCGGTCCAATGTTTTGGAGGATGATGTTTGAATATAACACAAATCATTTGCCAAGGATTATTTTAACATTGTGATATTATCTTTCAAACCTGGTTTTATGAACCCGTTCATTCATCAGATGTCAAGTTCCAATGCATTTCAGGCAATTCTATTTAACAAGAACAACTCCATTTATATATTTATGCTAAAACTTAATAACGNCAGGTGGTGGATTTCCGAACATGCTGTCTTTCGTTAGCGAAGCGATGTAATTTCGTTAGACTACCGTNNGGTTTTGTGCTGAAAGTTGAAAAGTGCAAGCGCTGTTACGTTTCTATAGCTTTTTGNTCTCCCTTCGTTAATGTCATGAGTGGTTCTCCGCATGCCTGCACCGGAAGCCATGCCGTTATTTTGGTAGTGACTGTTGCATTGATGGCGTGTCTATGTCAGCACCGCGGGTGAATCGTTTCCTTGCAGCTATTTTCAATTTTTCATGAAAAGTGCAAGTAGCAATCAAAAAGGGAATAGTAATTCTCCGAATACAGGCATACATAACTATTCCTTCGTGCCTTGAAAAAATCTTGATCATCATGGTCACGATCAGGACACTCGTCAAACTTTTTTGGAGAGCAAGACTTCTCACTGTGGTCATGGTGCTAAAGGCAAAACTATCTTGGGTGTAAATATTCAAAAACATTATCTCCAGAAACGTCAATCGTTTCTGATGGAAATGAATGTGTAATGAAGCCGCAATACAAATTGTGTTTCGGGATTTTGGCGTGGGGCACCGAAGCATCCTTTCTCCCAATCCCACTACNCCATTGCATTGGTTATGAAGAAAAATGCCCAGTATATACCAGCAGGGGCGTAACGAGGTTAGATGGNNCCCGGGGCAAGAAGCAAGTTTGGCGCCCCNNTGTTCGAACCTGAGCTCTTTCGAAAGCAAATTTATTGTATTGAAGAAAGTACTTGTGACATTCTTGGGACTTTTCGGCGTACCCGCAGTGATTCGGCGCCCTCCGTAGTGATTCGGCGCCACCATTGTGATTCGGCGCCCGGGGAATTGTGACTCCCTTGCCTCCTCTTCGTTACGCCCCTGTATACCAGCAATAGTAGTTTGAGACTATCTGGTTGCCAATGAGTCTGAATGTACTGTGAAGTGGTTGATGGCACACGGCAGAAGGTTTAGTACGCTTTTTGCTGCATAAATTACCCACAAATAGAATGCTTCTCAGTTATCACGAAAGAAATGAAAAAGTGCGTAATTGAGCTCGAAATCTTCTGACTTTTATTTCGTTATTGACAGACGTGGTTGGGGCAAATGCTGTTTACCGTTTAGCAACACGTTATTCACAATGTTTCCAAACGATTGTATCGTGCTTGGAAAACGATGTAAGCGCGTGTGAAAAATAACAAACAAACATCATACGTTTTGACTTTTCTGGAGAATTAAATCGCCGAAACGCCCAAAAAGAAAATTATTTTGGTTTTAATGCCTGTGACGACACGTTTCTCCGTTAGAAACGACCGGTTTGACGAAGGAAATTAGTGGAGAGTTATCAGTTTCCAGTAAATCTGCACATCAGCATATCCTATGCGACTCATCCTTTGGCTTAAAAACGTTGGCTTAGATTACTGCTTTGGCTTAGATCAGGATCTTCAAACTACGGCCCGCCGGACAAATCCCCCCGCGAAGCCATTTCCATCCGGCNGCGAAGACATTTTATCAATAATGAAAAAATAACGTAGCTTGTTTACGAAATATTTGTTTATATGGTAGAATTTNACATATCCGAAAAAATCACATTACGTAAGATGTCCGACCCTCGAACTGTTGTGTAATAGCTTATGTGGCCCTCTGACAAAAAAGGTTGGAGACCCCCGACTTAGACTGAAAAACTTCGGCTTAGGGTACTGCTTTGTGTCAGTGTTTGCCTTTAGATCAAGGTCTCGTACGAACATTTTCATTCACAACCGCCTTGAGATAAAAAGTGGCAGCAGTAAACGTAAATGTAGTTATGATAATGCTGCGTCGCACAAACGCTTTGACACCTATCTAAACATCATAAATTTAAATGGAACTGTAAGTGGGACTGAAGTAATACTTAAAATAGAAATATTAGTTACTAAATAACCGCTAAGATTTGTAACCAAAGTAGTAAGGTTTAAGTATGTAAAAGTATGTAGCCAAAAATATTTTTCATTTGTCTTCAACGTACATGCAAGTTGCCAACATGGTTTGCTACATTTTAGAGTTTTTGTAATGATGAACTGTGCTCTTAAATTGTGCAGTTGAGCTGAATTTGGTCTGTGTTTATCAATCTACTGACAAGAAGTTGTAATATCCTAACACTGATGACCACGCACGAATATTATTATTTCATTAGCGCTTGATACATCCAATACGCCACACGCTTAAATAGTCTTGGTTTGCGCTGTCAAACACAAGTAAAAAATTTAGATTGAAAAATTTTTAAATAGAAATTAGCTGACAGCATGACGTGTTTTGAAAATGCACTTTACAGTATGGTAAGTCTACATCAAGGCCCTCTTTCGAATATACATTTTGTTCGTTTAGAGCTTGCTTGCACATTCAGGCAATCCGTCAAACGAAGATCAGGAAAAAATGCTCTAAAAATAGCTAACGTTTCGAGAAATAAATGCACAAACGCAAATTAGGAAATACGTTTTCAAACTGAGATAAGGAAGAGGCATTAGGCTCGCTTACCGAATGTTATTCCACCAAGCGACTAAATGAAGCTTCAGTGTCCAATTATGACATCTGCTGCTTGATGGGTGCACAAGCTACAAAAAGGAAGTCGCTTTTCATTAGCGTTGATTCGTTCGAATGATTCTATTTGCAAAGTACTGTGGTGATTTTCTAAAAATTCTCAATTTAAGGATTAATGCAGCACGTTATACAAGCACAATCTCGATATTGTATGAAGTTATTGCAACCGATTTGCTTAGGTGGTAGAAAGACTATCGACAAACTGAGCTTAGATTAGCTAGAAGTTTCGCAAATAAATCGAACTACCGACAAGGAGCAAAAACCACAGGTCAACTGAATTTACAGTACCTTGCGTTTGCACCTTTCCATTAATATAGCTTAACGGCAAAGTTGAAAGGGCGCTAAAATTTATAAATTAATTGACCGTATTGTGAAAGCTGGAACTTTTGTTAAGACACTGTAAGCACGCCGGTTGAGACCAGTGGCGCAACAGCAGCAATTGCTACGGGCCCCGCGGTCTTCGGTGTTAAGCTTTTCTTTACTATTATATATGTCTAATATTTTCAATGTAAGATGTCAGTATTTGCTCACGTTGCCATAAGCAATTCAGCGAATGTTTTTATTGAATTTTTTTCTTGAGATTACTGTGGATTGCTAATTAAATTTTTACAGTCATTTGCGAAAGTATGGGAACATGCCAAGAACGAGGCCAGATTGCAGCAATTTCCAAATATTTCTTGATTGTACTGCAATGAATGGCATTATTTTCCANTATATTACGTCACAATGACGTGTTCTACATGTATAANTTGCGCCACCTTCTCTTCAAAGAGATGCCACTTTTGATGTTNCAACATTAGATTTGATGCCGATTTCGTAATCACTCATTACCATGTTTACATAGCATACTTNCGTACGTTTTTGAGGTATTTACATAAAACAGTAGCTTGATTGAAATTTTCCGTTGTAGTTGCAGATAGCAATGGGCACTAATAGGGCCAGAGATTTGGGACGTCATGTGTAACTGGAAATAAAAAACGAAAAGCAAACGAAGAAAAAGAAAAGAGAGGGCAACTCACACTATGCAAAGCACGCAATTTGGTAGCGTATTTCGATGTTTAAACTCGAGATGATGCTGCTGTAGCAAGAAACTAGTTGAAGCTAGAAACACAGAAATGCTTACTAGGCCTACTAGTGAAGTGGAAGGCATGATGCAGCAACAGTTAAATTGTAGCGAATGTGAAAAAACAATTGAAGATGAAATGTGCTCCAAAGGTATCGATAAATGGCCGAAGAATCTATGGCAGTCGTCCTCAACCTTTTCGATGAAGGGTGACAAATCCAAACTTACTAATTTGTTGCAGAGACACGCTAAAGAAATATTTACCCAAGTCAATTCACAGGTTATCTTCTATGGTAGTAGCCTACGAAGTATGTTAGACAAAATATTAGAGATTTTACTGAAAGACTGCTGAGTCTCTCAGAACAGTGATTGTTTACCACTGATCTAGAGCAGGGGTCACCAAACTACGGCCCGCGGGCCAAATCCGGCCCGCGAAGCCATTTCATCCGGCCCGCGTAGACATTTTGCCAATGAGGAAA
>JGI24159J19872_10007475_pt1 | contig 14330 bp, 7 predicted proteins | sample Ectturendosymbi4_FD_19872 | JGI IMG/M metagenome (IMG submission 19872) | reverse complement strand
GTGGATAAAAAATTAGTGTGAGTTGGAACATCATGTAGAGAGTTGACGGTTTTAGCTGCTGCAAAATTGTTTTATTTTCAACAGCAAGTAACTGCTGGAACCGCCTGTTCGGCTGCTTAACAAACATTTGCACTTGGCAGTTTTCAAACAGTCCGTTAGCGCAAAGTCTTTGTGAGCCAGGAAGGGCATCGCGAAGAATAAAACCCATTGATTTATGAAAAAAAGCAGTAATTCAGTGATCACAGCGTGTGATTTTTTCACTGCTTGCCAACAATACACATCAATGGAGATTTAGAGTTCAACAGAGAACAATAAAGGTTGCTGCCAACAATAGCTCGCATTGCACCCTTATCGCTCGTACTTTCCCATCACAACAACGCCAAGCACCTGAATGTGCGTGCATAACTTTTTTGCAAATCCAAAACCATATTTACGACCAGCTGATAAAAATGTTGTAGTTTTTTCCTCTACTTTCATGCACTACTATCTTGACATGTGGCTGCTACAATGAAATCACAACATGTTCCGTGATATTCACATTTTTTCTGCAACAACCACAACAGCAGAAGCATTACTTTTCAGCATCCAAGAGCTGACAGCTCAGGCGATGTGCAAATGAAATTTTGCATTCTTTTTTGTGCGAAGAAAATTGTGTGACTTTTTCATGCGAAAATAAAATTGTGTGTTTTTTCGTGGTACAATGTGTGTAATAATTTTTTTTCGTAGTTCAGTTAGTGCAACAAAACTATCCATGAAGTTTTTACGAATCGAAACGAAATAGTGCTGTAAATTTTAGTCAAATCGAACCTAAACTGAGTTATTTAGCGATAGGCAAAGCACAGCTGAACACACGTGCGTTTTCGGACGGAGTCGAAAAGCAGAAATGCTGTCTAGGACCAGGCGATATAAAAACTGATAACTTTTCTTTTCTACAATTTTTTTATTTAAAACTTGGCAGGATGCTTTGTAACAGCTATAGCAACCGTTTCTGTGATTTTTACATTTTTCCCATTGTTGGAATAGGCACAATAAACTTTCAAAGTCAAAAAACAGCCGATCCACCCTTGTTTTAGGGTGTTTTTTCTCTCAAAGAAGTGGAATAATTCTTTGATGTTCATAAACTACACAACGTGACTGACGTCTTTGTGCAGAATTTGTGTTTCTGTCGTGCATGGTTTTCCATCCAGAGCCTTTTTAAAACAACGCCTTGCCCACTCAAGCATCAGCGCGAAAACCATACCGGCGTTCTAGCGTCAGACAGCAGCGACAAATATACCGTGGACCAGCGGTTAATGTGTTAATTATGTCATAACTTAGTAGGTGTAAACAGCAGTTAAACTTAGCCCAAAACTGCAAAACGAAATGATCGTGATAGGAGACTGTCCCCTCGCCATGAAACGAAATATTGCAAAATAGCTCTTGCATGTGTGTGACACTGTATGAGATTCTGACAGCATTAGAGCCGGCACTGCCAGAGGAGGAAATTCAGAAACATGTGCATTCGATGCAATATCAATTTCGAGTGTTCAGAAATGTGGATTGTTTCATGTCACTGCGCAGGTGCTGTTTAGACAAGGCAGTAAAGTTGTTGTTTCATAATAGTACTATGCAACATTACAAGGGAGATGCGGGCTGTTGCCTATTCCAAAACAGCTGCATTAGAGACCTGCAGTGGCAGCGTATGATATTTTATCGGCTTTAATGCTGAGAACCTGCGGTGCAAAGGGGTCTGTCATGACAGCCAAACAAACTCCCTAGATGCGCCCCTGGACACAAGTGATTCATCTGAACCACTGGAAAACGCCATCAGAGATTAGTTAATTCCTCCTCTTATAAGACATGAAGTAAATGATGCGGAAAGACAAATACTAGCTCTTCCTCTCAGGCATGGTGGATTGGTAGGCTAGGTCTGACAAATCCTCAGGAAACTGCCTAGGCAGAATCTATGGTAACTTTATTTTGATCACTGCTAAACTAACAGACCACATATACAACTAAAAACTCAATCTCAAATACAACCCTTCAGACCAGCAGTATAACAGAACATGAAAAGCAGAATACAACAAGAGAAGAATACAAAATGCCGAAATAGTCATAACTAACTATTTGAGGAACCCTGAGTGAGTCATAACAATTAATAAAAGGAGCAATGGAAGAAGGGGCATCTTCTTGACTGCTAGCCTTTTTGCACTAGTCTAAATAAACAAGAATTCATGGATTGCATCTGCATGAGATATGGATGAGAGGTAAAGGGCAGACCCAACCACTGTGCTTGTGGAAAGACAAACTCTATGGATCACAACTTCATATGTAAACTGGGCGGTCACACTTCAATGAGAATGAGGCAAACTGCATGAAAAACTCTTGAGGCACAGATAATGAGAAACGTCTACAGAGATGTTCAGATCTGCTTTTTTTGCTGAAACATTTCGGTCATTTTTAGTGGAAACATTTTGGTCATTTATCTCTCAGTTGTATTAAAAGTCACCATAAGTGTTTTTGGCCTATATTTTGAAAGAAAAGTCAATACTGCTGACAATGCAAGGTTGGATATTTCTGCAAAAAGACTGTGGAATAGCTGTGAGAAAACGTTCTTTGACGTAAGGATCACACATCCTACCTCACATTTGTATTCTGTTAAGTGCCTTTTACAGATCTACCAACAACATGAAAAAGAGAAGGATCAGTACAACCAAAGAGTGATTGACATTGAGAAGTCTTCATTCAATCCCCTTGTCTTCACAACAAGTGGTGGGATGGCATTAGAATGCAGCATGGGTAAAAAAACTGGGCGAAGAAATAAATAGCTGAAAAATGCAATGAGCCATATGTGCCTGTCGTGACTTACATTAGAACAAAACTTAGATTGCCCTTGTGAGGTGCACCTTTGCTGCAGTACGAGGTTTTCAAGGCAAATGGAGTGTTGTGCACATCTAGGATATCACAGACATTGACTTCAGTTCAACTCTTAGGGCCAAAATTCTGTAAAGCTGAATTGTGGTGTTATTGCAATCGGAAAGCCCGAGCGGCACGTGCACAAAGCTCCACACTATGGTAGCAAACAACGATAGAGATCGCATGCTATGATCACTCTATTATTGCTTGTTCGCGCCACTTATATATGGGTGTTGTTCTTCGCGCACATCCCGTTTGTGTGAATCACACATTCAACGCAACACCAATGGAGAGGTTGCAACAACATCCCTCCATTTTACAATGAACCTCACCGATCGCACTTCTTTTTGTGAAGTCTGCACCTGGCACAACCTTCACATCCTGGTCACAGCACCATTTTGTTGCGATTGGAAAGCCCAAGCCACATGGTGCGCAAAGCTGCACATTGTGGCAGCAAGCAACAATAGAGTTCACCCAACGAGATCACTCTCATCAGCACCATTAGCACGTACAATCAACTGTTCACCACGTTCACAAGCAATGTAATAGGTCACTCACCAAGATCACTCCATCGGGATCACTCTATTATTGCTTGTTCACGCCACTTATATATGGGTGTTGTTCTTTGCACACATCCCGTTCATGGTGAATCGCACATTCAATGCAATGCCAACAGAGAGGATGCAACAGTGCCAATGACATGACGCCAATCACATTTGCACAATAGGTAGATATACCTCAAAAGTCATGACATTATGAAAGAAATATCCTTTCTAGAACTAAACACTCTGGTCATCACCTAAACATATTTTGTGTTTCATGTACCCTACACATATTAGATTACTGTTTACTGCTAAACTTTTTGAAATCTGCTTATACCTTTGTTTCTTCAACCTCATTCGGTGACACTACGTGCCTGGTGGGACTTGGTGACACTATGTGTCTGGTAGGACATGCATTACATTTCAATTGAATATAACCTTCCCCCACACACAGTGACATAATGCTAAAAAGTTGTGATGCTTTCATTTATATTTTTTCACAACAGTTCAAACCTAAATTTGGGCCCCACCGGAGCATGTCATCAAGATTGGAAAAATCTGTGTTATGGCAATGGTGGTTGAAATTAAGCCTAGGCTTGCAACAAATATTATTTTTACTACCGTTGTGGTGTCATTGCTCAGTTTAAAATATCATTTTTGCGACTCTGGTTACATCATTTTATATCCGCCACCAAAATCAGCTACTGACAGATATCTGCCCTTTACAGGATACCTAGAAATTAGAAATAAATCTTATTGACTAGTCATAAAGTAATTCAGTGCAAGTTAGCTGTAAAAGCAAAAGACAAACTTACACATAATGAAAATGGCCAGAAAATGCGTTCCCACGATGCTAACAAAGATATTGCGCAACTCATTGTAAACCACAGACAAGAAAACGGGAGATAGCAGTAATGCTTGTGTTTGTTTATACAGGTCACTGAAATTTTTAACAGTTGACCACAGTGACTTCGCAGGAGTTTATTTAAAAAAGGATTATATGCTCTTGTGTAATTCAAGATGCAATTAGGTAGAATTTTTTTTGACAAATTAAAATTGCACAAAATCAAGAAGTCTCAATTAGCCTATGCAAGCTACAGTTACAATTACACAAAATTGTGCAAATAATTACATTCAGCTCAATAAAAAAATACTTGATTAGATAACGATGAAAAACCACTAGGACACTAGATGAAAATCAAAAATACTTGATCTAGTGGAAAAACACTGGGGGTGGCACCACTGCCATTGTGCAACTGTGAACATAACAGACCAATGTTGCCACTCTGTGGTTACGGAAAAGTAATAGATTTTATGGTAAAAAACACTAGATTCACAAAAAAACACTCGATTACAAATATGTGACAAATTTGTCAGATAACAAGAAAATTGGTCTTGTAAAATGGCCAGCAAAATGCATTACAATGCAAATAAAGACATTGCACAAACAACACATTGCAAAACAGAGGCAAAGAAAATGGGAGAAATCAGCAATGCGTGTTTTTTTATGAAGTCACTGAAAGTGAAACTTTCAACTGATGACCACAGTGACTTTGCAGCGGTTTAAACTCAAAACAGGTTAATCGCTCTTGTGTAAATTGTAATTTAAAATGGAATTAATTAGGTGGAATTTTCAGCAAATGACAACTGCACAAAATAATAAAGTCTCAATTACATTTACACTTACACAAGATTGTGTAATTGATTACATAACATTCAGCTCATTCATAAAAAAACACTAGGCCTAGATACTATACTAGGCCTATAGCTATGAAAAATCACTAAAACACTAGATGAAATACAATAGCACTAGTTCTAGTGAAAAAACACTAAGAGTGGCACCACTGGAACAGACAGACACTCCACATAAAGCCAGTCCTGTCGCCACGGGGAAGCTCTGGTGGGCTTAGACCCCCAAACAAACCTCCAAGCCCCGCCAAATTCAATTGAAATGTAATATGAAACATTGTAAATCAATGGAATTTTTGACACATTTGAATGTCAAGCCCCCCTGCACAAACGTAAAGCCCCCCTATTCACGGCTTTCTTACGACGGTTCTGCATAAAGCCCAGAACTGCCAGATAAAACAGAAAAACAGCAGATCTAGTGATTCTGTTAAGCCCCAGCGGTGGCAACACTGTCCCAAATACCCGGCAAGTTAGCTGATTGGTTGACCAATCCGAGCGTATTAAACTCACTCAATTTGAACTTTGTTACCGAATGTTCGAATAACAAGAAAACCAGTGATAGCGCGACTCAAATCAATGACTCCACTCGTGGACACAACTCGAGTGATGTTGAGAGACGATGTTGCGAACACTCGACTCGAGCCGGTTTTTACTTCGAAGGACACGACTCGATTCGAATAACAATACGTGATTCTGCACTCAAGTCAGAGTCATTTTTACAAAAACTCAAAACATCTGATTGACAAACAAAAATTTTAGATGACTCTGACTCGACTCTGACTCGAGGTGCTTGTGACTCTGACTCGACTCTGACACGACACAAATGACTCGGGCACATCACTGCATCGCAGTAGAAAAAAAAAGTTTCCTTCCACATGCCTATCCCCAATGCGAAATAATCCAACACAATTTCACTGCACATATAGGTAGCTGTTTTTATAAGTCATTTTCCGCAAAGAAATAATTGCACAAAGATTGTTAAGCATGTCGTACAGCAGTCTCAGACTGCAGACAGCCCATCTCGGCCAGCCCCAGAACAATAGCTAATCTTCAGGATTCCAATTTTAACCTATGCACTTCCTAAGAAATTTGCAATTGCATTTTGTTGTTGTGTGATTGATGAAGGTGCATGCGTATTTTATCCATGAACATTTTGAAGTGAATCAGGCCACTTTGTTTTATAAGCCTATTTTTGACAGATGTATTAAACTTTTGATTTCCTTACAGAATACCTTTCACAAATTGAAACACTTGAATAGTAAAAGTTACAAATCTAATAGTTTCAGCAAAGATAATTCTAATCTTGGTACATGCCAAGGTAGGTTAAATACAAAACTAATGATCAAAACACTTCGAAATCATTAAGGCTTAGCTTGCACTATTTAGCAAAACGTTTCCAGATAAGGATCAGATGCTAAGATCCTACAGATTCTACACTTTTTTTAAGGAAAATATTAGTTACCCGGTATAGACCTGTAGGAACCCGATTTCTCTGATTCTAGGGACCCAACGATAATTTTCTCTGATTCTAGGGACCCCGTTTTAAATTCTGGGGATCCGATTCGGATCCCTGAAACACCTTAAGAAAAATCCCGGATTATACATTTTACCTATAATGTAGGCATCATCACTTGCACAAACTGTATGAAAAAACGTAGAAGCAATAAGTCAAGTGAAAAATATTTCGACAAACAAAAAGGTTTGTCAGCAAAATACATTTACAGTTTAATTACAAGTGGAGCCTTATCAATATTCATTACATATCATTTACACAGAACTGTTACACAGTATACAAGCAATCGTGCATCAAATATTTTTTCATTTTTTATAGGGGAGAACAAACATTACTTGTGATCAAACGTTTATCAGCACGGGTAATGTTTAGGCCTACTTTGTCGTAGCCTAAAAGTAAAGTTAGTCTTGTGCACGGAAACACCAACCGAATGATTCCTCAACTCTTCCACATTACAGTAGATGGTGCAAATATTTGTGTACTTTGGATTTATGAAGAGAAAAATTTACAAAAACTGGAAAATGACCAGAGATATCAAAGATTGTAATTACATTAGCCATTCTTTGTTCATCACAAATATTTACATGTATGTGTTCTGATAGAAAGGAGTTGAATTTGTTGAGTACCGGGTTGGTTTGTTGATAAGAGAAATACAACCACAACTGGCAAGATAATCTACATAGTTGTCACATTTGGGTGTTGATGATATTTAGTTAGAATAATTTCAAAATCCCCAGCAATCATAGCATAATAATAATTTGAGGCTGGTGACAAGTTCGACAAATTCATCCTGAAAGGATTGAAATGCATGTGTTGGATGGCAATAGATAACAACAATAAAAAAATCCTGGCTAAATGAAGTTTGGATTTCTATAAATATGTTTTCACTGCCTACATTGTTGCCGTTTTCACCTGTACTGTTGAATTTGAAAGTCATCAAACGTAGGCAGGGCTTGATTAAGTGACTGCTTTAACCGTCTTTCCCCAACCTGTGCTGTTTGTTTTTTGCTTTGTTGATTGAAATGTGTTCTATTGCTGTGAACTCATAGCGCAAGCATGACTTGCCTTGACTTGACATTTAGGTTATTTCATATTTTGCAGGATAACTTGGAGTGGGTGCAAAGAACAAATCCACCTGAGTTAGTTAGCTGGCGATTATGAATCAAGGTGCATTGGTGAATACAGGTAAATAGATGCTAAAAAAAGGTGGTTTTTAATTTGGTTACCGATGTGGCTATAAACTTAGAAATCATTACAGTCATCAGAAACAAGTCATCTTCTGGGAACAGAACTGGTGAAACAATAGAAAAGTCACAACATTGTGTACCGGTTTTTAGCACGTTGGGTGCTTGTTCGGCGCCATTTGGTAGTCAAGAAAAACACGGGAAAAATGTTGCATTTCATTTCACTCAACATTGACTCGAGCTTGCAAACTGGTAACTTGAAGTGTCTTGACAGTGACAGTTCTTGTGACTCGACCAAGCGATGATTCGACAAAATCTTAGATGATGCTGACTCGACAAATATGACTTGGGCACATCACTTAAAGTAAATAAACAAATTCAGCACAGTTACGGAAGGTATTATTCAGTGATTGCCCCAAATATTCCAATATCGAAGTGAAAATACTTCTTTGGGATTATATGCAACTGAATTTGACGTTGTCTTTTTCTTCAGATTAATTTTCAAATCAATCAAAACAGGGACAAATCAAGCCAGTAACATGACGGGAGGCGATTTCAGTAATAATTTGTGACCAGGTCTCAAAACGGCTTCGCTATTTTAAGAGGGATTAAGTGCACATCACAACATTGCTGTGAAAAAATATTGGACGGCAAATCGGACATATATCGCCAACAGTAAGACCATTTCAACTTGACAAAAGACTTACTCGGAATTGGTTTTGATATGTTGTTCTTCGAATTGTACAAAATCATGGTGAATAAAGTAACTTTCGCAGGTTTTGGTGGAGGCGGTCACTGCAATCGCCTCCCTGGATCCGCCACTGCATCAAAATACCAGTATGCGGCAAGCTTCGAATTAAAACACGTCTGTGTTCATTTCTGCTCATTTTTGTGGCAAGTGAAAGACAACGAAGTAGCCCATATTTTTTGCAGCAAGGTTGGGCTAGACTTGTGGAAATGATTGAGAGTGAAAGATAGAAGTAAAACAGAAATTGCTTTCACAAAAAAACTTATATCTAAAGAACTGGAATCAAATTGCTAAGTCAACGTTGGTAGCCTGACCAAGACACGATGTGACTCTCATTCGCAGTGATGCAGTCGAGAAGGTAACCTTCGAGACCGCGACCAAGACCTAGTTGGAACTTCCAGGCCGATACCAAGACTAAGACCTAGATTCGAGACTCGAAATTCGAAACCGAGATGTGAGACTTCGAAATTTGTGCATCGAAATTTTTAAAAAATGTCGTCATCACTCTATTTTGATCTTTTTCCAAATATCTGGCATTTTTCAGACGTGTTTTGTTTTTTTTTCTTACCTGTAAATACCGCAAACACAAAATCGTTGAATTATACAAATCCATTTCTTTGCAATGTTCAAAGTCTCGAGGTCTGCAGACTTCGCGACTGATACCGAGACAAGAACTGCAACCTTCGAGACCGAGACCAACTCTAGAGGCTCCATCACTGCTGACTCGACTTGAAAACTTTTTAGATGACACTGACTCGATTCTGACTCGAAGAGCTTGCAACTGTGACTCGACAAACATTATTCGGGCACATCACTGCTTATTGGATATCCGTTGTCAAGCGAAATTTTTGAGCTCTGTGGAATTTCTGACCTAGTCAGGTATTTTGCGTGACATGTTAAGCGAAGTCTTTGACCTCTGCGAATTTTCAGCACTAAGATTGCATGTCAGTTATTTTGCTTCTCAGAGCAAAGGAATAAACTTTGGTGGTTAATGTTTTGATGAATGTTGCGTGCATAAAAACTTTTGGTTACACATCACATAGTCCACAACAAGCGACACTTTGAGAATAACTAACCATTGAATGAGATGTGACCTAGTCTTAGACATCAATTATGATTTTTCTTTTTGTAACCTTAACGGAAGCCTGGTTCACACGTGATGCGGCAGAAGCGGCGCGGCACTTGCGACAATTGCGTCTTGACCGTTTGAGTTTTCACACGTAATGCGGCTGCAAAGGCACGTTTCACTGGTCGCGATGACAAAACTGTGCTCAGCAGAGCGTTTAAAATCCCGGCTAAACAGCGAAATAGGCTTCGCTATCTTCTTCTGCATGCCTCATCTGCATTTTTTTAAATATTTTGTTGAACACGATGACAAACACATCTACACTACAGTAACAAACAAATGAATTCAGCATTTAAGCTATTTGCAGCAAATGCAAAGGTGTAGGAACAGTTTGAATGTACAAAAACTTTTGATTTCCATTAAATGCTGCTGCTTAAGCAAGTAGCAAATTTTACAAGGCACATACAAAGAATCATATTCAAACTCAGTGAGGTGTTACATAAACATTGCCTGCTGATCACAAAGTTTAAAGTGCGGTGAGCCTGTCTCTAGAAACATTCAAGGCAGAAAGTTTAAAATTGAGAACTGCTTTCCAAATTATTAAGGACTTAATTTCAGGTTGGTTAAAATCTGAGAAAATGGGTAGGCAATGTGCCAGATGATGGATGGATTAACATTGATGGCTGGTAAAACTATGAGGACAAAGTGAATGCAATAGTAGAAACAGCAAAGCAAAGGTATTTCCCCCGGCCAGTGGTTCTTAACCATAACCAGGGGTAGAGTTCATCTTCCAAGGGTGTAAATTTATTGAACTATAAATTGCAGCCAATGTACATTTTTTTATAAATGATTCTGAACTGTAAGAGTTTGTTGTGTTCACATTTTCAATAAATTAACACCATTGAGTGTTATAGGGTAGATCTGATGATCTTGTTTGAATAAAGGATAAGATATGTAAAAAAGGTAAAAACCAGTGACCTTGGCCTACTATCCATCATAAAACTGTCATATTTTTTATTAGATCCCGGCTCAAACATCATTTGGTTTGAATTAACACCCATAACACAAACTCAAGTACTGTACATGAATACCAATGGAGACTTGCAATGGCAGTGCAACAAAAGGCCAAGCTACAAGTCCTGATGTATCATTTAACATGTGTTACAGGTTTTAGGGAGGAGTAGACAACATCATGCCTTGCTAGTACTAGTCTCTGAATGTTTTTACAATACCATATCTGACCCTGTTTGCCTAAATCAGGCTATGATGATCAATCTAGTAGCATGTGCAATTTGTTAACATATACTTTTCTGCTGATAACAGTCACCACCAACTATCACATCACTGTTTATTGTAAAGTTCCCTCCACACACTCTCTTACACTTACGCAATTTTTGTAATTTCTTGCGCATTTCTTACATCTTACGCAATTTTTTTCTTACATTTTACGCAATTTTTGTAATTTGATAGCCTGCAATCATAAATCATTGGCCAAGTTTGCACGAGGCTAGGAAGTTGCTCATTAAAATCCGACAGCTATAAGCTGAAAAACATAAAAGCCAGAAAGCATCGTGATCATCACACTGCAGCCTATCAACCACACCTACAGTAGGCCTAGTAGGCTAGTTGTTATTCAATGCAGAACAGATCACTAGAGTTATTAGTAGCATTTGGCGACAAAGAAACTGAAAAACCGACTGAAGTTATCTGATTCGCTCCTATAATGCACTCACTGCCAAGCCTAACACATCGACCAAGGGACCAAGACGAAGCGGCAGATGTGGCAAAGTTGAACCAATCTCAACTCTGCCGCAAGCCGCATCAGTCGCTCGATTAGCGGATGTGACGTCAAAAATTTGCTGCCGCAGACCAAAAATCGCAACAATCGCACTCCGTGTGAACTAGGCTTTAAGCTTAACCCAGGGTTGCAGCGTCAGAGGTAAAATTTCCGACTCCGACTCGACATTTGACTCCGACCTTTCCAAAATTTCCGACTCCGACTCCCGACTCTGATTCCTTAACATGAAGTCTGTTAAAATCAGTATGAATCGTGGTGTACAGTATGACATCTCAATGAACTGCCTTAATTCTTATTTTCTTATGATCTGTTGGTTAACTTTATTCGTTACTTGAAAACACAAAGAATATTTCTAGAACATGCCCTGTTACAAAACGTCCGAATGAAAAATGATTGATCATTCACCTTGTTTATCCCCTGTTCTCGTAGACGCAGTATTTGTAGACAGGTTCTACTAAATTATTGTTACATGAAAACCTTCAATAACGTTCCCGCGAATCAAACATGACACGTTAAAGATTGTGTTAGGAGGGCTTTGTTAGGAATTTCAAAATTTGGACCTTGTGCCTAGTGCTTGTGGTTCGCTCAATAATGGAGTATGCAGCCAATCATATTGGAAACTACAAACCATTCCGTGATAGACAGCCTCTGAAGACAACTGAAGAAAGCCTGGAGGCCAGGGAACTTGCCACTCGTTCCCTTTTTAGGAACGGTTATCCGGGAATCATGTTGGGAAGCACTAGGTTTTGATTCCAGTCACTAGAGCAATTTCCCTTGACACCTTCAATGCTGTACTGCAACCATGACAGCGTAGACATAGAAGGTGGTCTTCAGTCTTCTTCCCAATCATGCGCAATTCATAACACTAGTCACGTGAAATCATGTGCTTGTTTCGTGTTGCATTTGGCAAATTCCGAAATTAAAATCTGGTTGCTACTCCTATCAAGTCCCTTACCGGGCGCCAATTTGTAACAGGTTTGCTACGACATTTAACCTCAATTATTTCGGTTTGCGTAACCTAACTGTTTTCAGGAATACTGCTTTACATTTCGGTCAAGGGTGACAAGCATTCCAAAGACAATTATCACCTTGTACACATCTAGCTTTGAAGCCTTAACTATCCTTACTCTCATACATCACTTCTGCAGCTATATTCATCTTCATATATTTATTCATAAGGTTAAGCAGCATACAAAATATGCGGATTACAATTCTAGAGTTTCACATTTACATTTCAGAGAGAGTTCTAGGTCCAGCCTGATGGGCAAGACTTTTTATGATATGGTGGTGTTGTTCTTGGTGCTTTATAACTACAATGATCTTGTAGCACCACGACTGAGTTTGTACAATTTCTGGTTTCATTTCTCTCATTTTTGTGTTTTCTGGGTGAGTTCCCTGCAGCTCTTCCGCACACCGTGCGCCTGGTAACAAGGCTACAGTACCAATTTGCAAGGTCTTGGCAAGGTCCAGCTGAGAGTGGAACTCTTGACCACCCAGCTGTAGCAATCACGCTAGTGCGACCGCTACATGTAAGCAACGTCGGCCGAAGCAAGGAGAAGGGAAAGACCAAGCAAGCGACACTTAAAAGTGACTTACATGCATATGGAAGTGTGAGCTCTCTTTGGCCGAAATGACGGGCACGCTGAAGGTACCAACAACTGTCTAAGTTATTGCCATAGAGGTTTCTAGGTTCAAGCCCACACTGAAGGTGTGCAAACACAACCGGGTCGCACATGCTCCAAGCGCTCCCGATAATGGACATTTCCAAAAGACCCAAGGGGCCCAAAAACCCCCATCCAGGTGTATCAAATTGTGAGGAGCTGGGATGGATGCCATGCATCATGTGAAAAAGCAACAAAAAGAAGAAGAGAGAAAAAGAAGATAAGGTTCAACGTACCGAGCCAAATCAAGCATGACACGCACATCATTGGACCTGGCTGGACTCTTGATATCAATTGGCAAGATATTTCAAAGAGAAGAGAGTGGGCAATCCAAAGACTTCGATGAAGGAAAGTGATGTAGCATTCACGCTAGCGCGACCGCTACATGTAAGCAATGTCGGCCAAAGCAGGAAGGGAAAGACCAAGCAAGTGACACTTAAAAGTGACTTCCATGCATATGGAAGTGAGAGCTCTCTTTGGCCGGAACGACTGGCACGTTGAAAGCACCAACAACTGCCTACATTAGCGCCATCGAGGTTTCTGGGTTCATGCCCACGCTGAAGGTGTGCGAACCGGGTCGCACACGCCTCACAGCACCGAGGCAGATGCACTTACCACTAGACCAGGGGATAGTCCGTGGGCAAGACTGAATGAAGATTCCACAATACAGGTGACACGCGTTAAATAACCAGGTTCTCGGGGAAGCCCCGCCAAGGTAGTCCGAGCCAGATATGATCACTATCCGGTTTGCCGGTTGGATATCCGGCAGGATAACGAGTTTGCAACCGGATAAGGATATCCAAAAACTGCTTTCAAACGGGAACCGGATACGGACCCGGATATTCGAAACGCTTTTATCAATATTTTAGATTTTGGAAAAAGTTGCACATTGCACAATCATGCATTTATTATCTTGAGAAGCATCTTTTCAGCCTTCTGCGCCATGATTCCGAGTCTGTCTATGGTGTAATCTCGGAAACGTAGAGCTATGCCAAGTTTGTCAGCATGAATCTGTTCCTGGTGTGGCAAGATAGGGCTCTCTTTCAGTGTGTATTAAAAGGACTTTGTTTGCTGCGTACCTGGACTAAGGCTTGCTAGTGTAGACCTACCGTGATCTGTAGTCTAGACTCAGACTAGCTATAGCACTAGCTCTTTTAATGTGTTCTGAAGTCTACACCAGGTCTTGCAGTCTTCACGCCTATTCTACGTGATCCTGCATTGACTGGTTGTTGGG
>JGI24159J19872_10007473_pt1 | contig 14331 bp, 7 predicted proteins | sample Ectturendosymbi4_FD_19872 | JGI IMG/M metagenome (IMG submission 19872) | reverse complement strand
GAGTAGTGAGATCCAGTTGTACAAGTTAATTCTTCATGGAGATAGACTGATATGCTGATATATCGGGCCGACATTGGGGTTTTGCTAATATATCGGTATCGGCCAAAATGGCCAATTGTATTGGCCTCAGTAGGTGTTGACAAAATGCAGACAACTTGCGCAAGAAAGCGCAAGGAACCAAGTCATGACAGTTACCTTGCAGCAATGCTAGCAAGAGCGTTTTCATAAACAAGCAGACAAGATGAACCATGGAACACGTGTCAGCTGTCGCAGCCAAAACAAAAGCATCATCATTAATCAGATTAATCAAAAATCATAGTAAAATATTGAATTTGCTACAATTTGAAGAATTTTAGCTCATAAATCCTGATTTTTGAAGTTTTTGAAAAGAAGGTAAGGCATAGAATACATATTTTTGAAAATGAAGCAGAAAACAAGATTAAAAAATTTGGGAGTATTGGCTATCGTCTATGAATGGCTGATATATTGGTATTGGCCCAAAAAAAACATCGGTCGATCTGTTATTATTCATGTGCTATATTTCAGCAACCTTAACAAAAGCAAAGGTTATTGTGGAGTCATGGAGAAATTCTCTTTTTTTGGTAAAAGATCTGCAATGTTGCTGTGAATATGATAGTGAAAAGTAACAACAAAAGAGAATAAAAAGCTGAAGGTGTATGGTTGAAGCCAATCATATTGTGGTATAACAGATTATGTATTGAATAGTAGTAAATGTAACACAAACCAGACTTGTACAGAGCAAGGACATTTTAAATCATTAATATAATTTTGCAGCATTTCCTGTGCAGTCACGTTAATGTTCTTTGGTTTTTAATTTAAAACAATAACTTAGAGTTGTTATACAGCAAAAAAGTCAGCCCTGATTCAGCTGCTGAAAGTTTGTTTTTAATTCTTAAAATCTCACGATACAGTGCTGATCAAAATTCAGCAACAACATACATTGTGCAGTTTGCATGTTGACAATCTCTGCTGTTGTATCTTATCTTTGTGTTTGCCATTTTCAATTTCTTCCATTAGTACCACCTGAAAGCAAAAGACAAAATGTGCTGTAATTAACTGCCAATAAGCAGTCTTCTGTAGGCTGTAAAAGTAGGTGAAAGGAAGTGTCTTGCTTCCCTAGCAAAATACCATGTTTGCTTCTTACCTCGTGGCTCTTGGTCAGTTTTGTTCGGCTGTGAAATGCTGCACAGTCAGCACATAAGTAGTCTGAGCAATCTATACACTGATATGTTGCCATAGCGACTTCTTTTTCAGGACATGTAGAACACATCCTGTAATGATCTCCTCCCTTTGCATAGTCTTCATCCAGCCAAGTTCTATAAAACAACTATCTTAATGATAGTTTTTTATTTTTTAAAACAGCTTTGTTTGTGGCAGTAGTATGCTGGGTCATGTACTGGTTGAGTGGAGACTGGCTGAACCCGTTAGCACATGCTGGTTAGCATTAACATCATGCCAACGGTTTATTCAAACTAAAACTTGAAAATTATTCCTTTAAATCAGAGTTTCACAACCTTTTCCTGCACCGTTAAAATTTTTTTCTGACCTTACACCCCCTACACTTTATAAGCAAGAACTAGCTTTCAAATGTTTAGAAAGAAATTAAATTTTTTAACATGTAAATAAATCAATAATATTGAAAAGACAGGATGACACAAATTAACATTTCAATGCACTACAAAAAATAATCACATTCATCTCAGTACTATTTACTAAGAATGATGAAATGCGGAATCCACTCATATATATATACTTCACTCACAAAACAACAATGCCAATATATATAGTTCATTCAAGAAAAAACTGCTACAAGCTCATAAATATGAAGAATGCATTGCAGGCAATGTTTACGTGAATAATTAAGATTGTGACACATGGGTTTGAACGAGCCTCACATTTTTGTCTATAATCCACTAAAAAAGAAAACAAAACAGTTGTAGGAGGGTAATAAATAGATCAAATTCCTGTCATTGAGATGGACGTTTCTCGCCCAGGGGTGAAAGCACTCCTGGTTAGGGACCACTGCTTTAAATTCTATTGCATGTCTGAAGCTAAACTGTATTTGCAAATTTCATATTTTTATGGAGAAGCTGCTTTGTGGCAAAATAAGCTAATTCGTCTTCCAAAACGTATGCTAATGGAAATCTGTTACATACCTTGATAATCTGACTGCTTCTATCATTTTAATCATATTTTCATGCAGTGTATTGCGCTTCAAGCCTGCCACACCATCAAGTCCAAGTAACGTTTTTTGTTTGCAGACTGGGCACAAGATATTCGAGCTCTGTTGTGTTTTTTCACTTGAATCTGCAACAGTCCAACAAAATCAAAAAACTTTACCGCTATACAAAAAGAAAAACTAATGGTTTATTTGTTTGGGAGTTTTTAGTGTGCACACGCACTAGTATGTGTTGGCGGTCACACAACCCACTGAAGACTTATCAATTATGTCGGGTACAGTAGGTGGACAATTACCTTTAATTAGAAACATTTAAATGCTCACTGATGAAACCACGTTACCGATAGACGTCAGCAGTAGCATCTGACATACTTTGACATTGTATATCACTTTTTAACTGTTACAATAAGCCTAGCTTAATTACCCAAACACATTTTGCAAAATGTGTGTCCACATGACAACTCTTTCGGTTCTTCGTACAATTTTGAACAAACGTAGCATTTCAGGTAGTCTTGGCGTAGAGCAGAACTGGTAATTTCAACCATCTTAAACGTGAATTTTTCCGTTGAGTGTTCAGCCTCGGCGATTTTCAAGTGGCGCTGAAGCTAATTCAAACTGACCTTGCAACTCTCCGCGCAACGTATCATATGACTGACGTTGAAGGGCTAAACTTTTATGTCACGCTTCGTGCCTGGAGGGCGTGACCAATTAAGCGCGCGGATGCGGTTTTCTTCTGATTTTCGCCTGAACAGCTAATGTTGTCTATTTTTCCAGCTTACATCCTGCGGTGGCAAGGCAAACATTGTGTGCGAAAATTGTGGAATACTTGCAATGATATTCTAAGTATACTTGCAATAATATTCTAAGTATACTTTCTAATATTCTAAGTATGTAATAATATTTTAAGCTTTTTCCTCGCGCATTGTACTGCACTGTGCAATTGTCATGTCAAGTTCATTTGGTATTGATTAAGACGTAGAATAGTTGTTCCAAAAGAACCATTTTGCTAGCATGATTGTTGGTGTTTTTCAGAGCTTCTCCTCGAACACTGTTGACGTTTTGTACAAACGGCGTGCTACTGAGAACGTTGATGTCTGGTGATGACGTTGTTCAAACCATGACGCACATAATAATAGTATGTTTATTGAGTTTTGAAATTTTTAAAGTAATTTGTGTCCGAAAATTGTGGTTAGCGTGAATGTTGTCTACTCTAAACTTTTGGAGGCTGTTATTCGCAGAATCTCCGACATCCGCTTGCATGTGCATTTTCAGTGGCATGTGAAATTTTGATCGGGTAATCACGTTTTCTTTTTTTATTGTTTGTTCGAAATCAGTCTCAGGATTACTTCATGGTTGTAGTGTGTTTATGACTAGTTTCGTAATTGTTCTTTGATACACGTCTCGGCTTTTCAGTCAGAGCCAACGATTAACAGAGGTTAATTTGTCATAATTCGTGTGCGTACTTCTCCGTGAGGTAATCCTGGAGGCTGATCAGCGTGCACACATAGATATAGTACAGCCCTCAACCCCAGCATAATAATCTGGGTTCAAACGATTTTTTGCCGTTCGAGCATGAAGTGAGGATGACGCCGTGTATGGAGCAACGCACTTTCAGCTTGAAGTTGGTGCATTCATGCTTAATGTTTTTGTTCACGGCCAGTCTCGCNGAATAATTACTACGCGTATTTCAAGTTCTTGTCTTTGTGGCGTACCTTCGGTTTTCTCCATCGCACAACCGTTCATTATGCATCTCTGTCGCAGACCCGCGCTGCAAATGAAGCCATGCTGTTTTCACTGCGGTAATGCGCACATAATGAACGCTCATGCAGGCATTATTGATGCGAATACCAGAATTTCCTAGAGTTGGTATCACTGGCAACTAAAGCCCTTCGTCTGTATATCAGAAAATAGATGCACGCTTATGTTAGATATTCTGAACGTAACTTGAAAAGGCGAGAAAAATTTGTGGCGCGTTCTTTGGTTGTGGTGCTGGGCAATAGCCGAGTGACCATTGACTAACTGGCATCATGTGCAATTCCACCACGTTGACCAGAAAGCTTTTAGAATGACTGAAACGATAACCGAAAGTAACAAGAGCATTATAGTTAAGGTTTTGTTTGCGTAATACTTTGTTATCTAACGAAATCTGCCATAGCTTTGGTTGGTCATAAAGGATGTATTTCAAATTTATCATGCAGCTGAAATTTCGGCTACACAATATTTTTATATCATGTCCTTTTCACATGTTAATTTTGTATTATGCAGTAGAGTTGTGTAATGCAGTTCGAAAAGCTAGTATGTTAAATGTATTTAATCTAAACTTGCTCAAAAGCAAATTTTCATAAATTGTTCAGGATTTCAGTAGCAAAGTTGATTTGCCTTCAACAACATAAAAAACATTTTTGCCTAGGAAAACCTGTCACGTTGACCTTTTATCAATTTTTTCAGTTTGTAATTAAACAGAATGGCTCAGCAAAATGAAACAAGCTAACCCAATTGCTGTTTAGCAATTCTGGTTATCCATGGAACTCGTTTGGGAAAGCACTGTAGTTGTGCAAGGTAATATGTCTTGCAACGTATACAGAAACCTTCAAGTATTTCGGTAAAATTGACAAAAAGGAATCGTGTCGCTAGAAAATACGTGGTGTGGTGTTTAAACTAGAAATCGAACCTAAACAAATCACTTAGCTGTGGGAAAATATATTTAAATAATTGATGTTTGAACAGAAGTGGCTCGAAATTTTCTTGATGGAAAAGTTTAACTTTTCGCACTGCTTGTACTCGAAGGAGGGTCACGGGGAAAGCAGCCCTAAGACGTCCAAAAATACCTCATGATTTTCAGGAATTTCTCATAGTTCTGCTGGCTCCACACCAAGATGGAACCAAGCAAGGTCGGATATGCAATCACGCCATCTGGTTCATGGTCAACCTCTGGGCCCCTTTCCCGTGGGTAGAGCCAGCAGGACTTGCCTCGCCAGTCTTTAGGCATTCCGGTCACGTGGCCGAACCATCGTGGCTGAGAACATTCAGAACGAACGCAGTTGTAGACCCTGACCTTTAGTTTTAATAGCGAGGTGGTGTTTGTTCCAACCCCGAGAACTGAGTCGCTCGATGTTGGTCGAAGCCTTTCCAATTCAGTGGTTGATTTCGTCGTCCAGACTGTTGGAAGAGTTAACAACAAATCCCAGATAATAAAACTAGTCGACAACTTTAAGCAGTGAGCCGTTGATGAGAATGCGTGGTGGTTGGGTGTTCCAAGTGACATTTCATCAGTTTTCATCAAGCTGATGGTCATGCTGAAGTCAATGCATGCCTTAGCGAAGTGATCGTACAGGATTTACGAGTACGTTTCGGAGTAAGCAACTTGAGCAGCGTCATCGGCGTAAACCAGTTCACGAATCATTACGCGCTTGGTCTTGGTGTTAGCGCGCAGCCGGGAAAGGTTGAACAACCAGCCGCTGCTACGAGTGTCGAGCTTGACTCCGTCCTCTGGGAAAGCGTGCGGGCGAGAAGAACTGAAAAAAGATACCGAGTAGCGTCGCGAGCAGGACGCAGCCCTGATATTTGACCACTCCGATAATCAGAAATTTTTTAAACTTGGAGTCGTTAAATTGGACTCTTATCTTCACGTTCTCGTGGAACGCTACAAGAAGGGAAAGTAGCGGCAGCTCAACAGTTTGACTACGTTATACAAGCTGGACCGGCTCACCGCATCAAAGGCTTTGGTTAAGTAACTACATACAGCGAACGAGATTGCTTAACTCTTTTCTCTTGGAGCGATCCAAGTGAGAACACAATGTCAGTTGTACTTCTGCAGGGGGCGAAAGCTGTACTGACTCTCGGCAGAATCATATCAGCAATCTGACGGACTCTGGGCAAGAGAAGACGAGCAAAAACTTTCCAGCAACATACGGAAGTGAGAAGCCACGATATTTGTTGCAATCCTTATGATCGTCCTTGTTCTGGGACAGAGTAATGATTTTAGTGCTAGCTGAAATCGTCCGAAAGACATCGTCTGTTCCACCAGTTCGTGAATATGCGAAAGAGCACCGTTAGCAGAAGTTTGCCACCACTTCACAGAATATCGGGGGGAATGCCATCATTTCTTGTTCTTGAGACCTCTGATTGCAAGTTCCACTTCTTCCATGGTGAAAGAGCTTGGAGCGAACCAGGGTGTGATCGGTTCCGTGGTCTACGGAGGGCATGTTGCGGCACCGCTTGAGGCCGCGTGGCTGACATCTTCAAATGATCACGTGATCTAGTTGATTCATATAAACTACTATGAGGTGAGTGGTGAAAACACACACTTTTGTCGGAGTCCAACACACACGGTGAGCGGTTGTAATTTAACACCACCGAATCGGACGCCTACATCTGAGTGGGAATAGAATGACTTGACAGCCAGTAACAGGTGGCCTTCAACGTTGTACTCTGGCAACAATCGCCAAAGCGTTTCATGAGGAACCCATCCATATGCTCGTTCGAGGTAGTCATCTTTGGCATATCCCCACAATTTCTTAAACTTTTTGGGAGTGAAAATTTTATCTGTAGCGCTATGGTCAGGACAAAATCGCACTGGGTATCCTCTAGTTTACATCCAATGATTTCGCGGCATCTTTTTGAAGTCACAGGAAGAAAAGCATCGTTTTTCAAAAAATTAGGCATATTCTTTTCCAGGGAAGGTAAATAGCGAGATGCCCTGATGAATAGAAAAATTACCTCCTGTCTCCTTTCTTGTTTATGGGAACGATCACCCGTTTGCCAATCCTTCGGCGCCCTCCCAGAACACCAGGCCACTCCTTTCGTATACACAGAGCTGAGAGGTGGTTAACTCAGCTTGTGTTCTTTGCTGTTACAACAAGAACCAGGCCACGTGTTAGTCACGACAAGAATAAGCAAAAGAACTCCTCTGTTCAAAGCCTCAATCGTTTCAGGTCGGATTTCATAACAACTTGCAGTCTTTCCAGTCTGCAATATTTGATAGCTTGGAAAACTTCGGTTGCAATGATGGATTTTTTCCCACAGAATGCACCCCTGTATTTCTGATGCTATGAGAGTGACTGAATTCAAAACAATTTAAAGCACTTTCTTCGTCTGCGATTGATAAACAACATACTTGTCATATTTTGGTCAGGATCAACATTTGTTCATCCGAATGCGTTCAAAAATTGAATTACGCTTTTTGTGGTTGCGTTTCGGGCTCAATCAGTGAACTTGATAAACACGTTTGTTATTTCGAAAAAGTAACTTATGAAAGCGTTGTGTCATTGAGTTTGTTTTCCAGGATGAAGTGCACGAACGTGACAGGTTCAGTGACTTCCTGCTCATCAAGCTCCGTCAGTTGGTGTCAACGCAAAATCGATTTCGTCTGATACTGATGAGTGCAACGTTAGACACCGACCTTTTTGTGAAATATTTCGAACCGTGCCCTGTTGTTACAAGTAAGACAAATATGATGTTTTTTAATTTTTTCATCGTAGTGTTGTTTCAGTGCAGGTATAAAACGTTTGCATGTGCTCGCAAGGATATGTTGTAACGTGGAAGGCATCGGAGCTTTCGTTGTTTTTCGAATTCGATGACCAATAATAATGCAAGTTTCAAGTGTTTTTCTCATGGTATAGAGACGTTAGACAGCTTGAGTTAATATGTTTTGCACATTACGCCCTTTTTAGTTCCAGGTAACGTGTACGACGTCAAAACCTTCTTCCTCGAGGATGTACTCAAGTGGTGAATATGATACTTTGTATAGATGGGTTAAGCATGCTGTGGTGGTGTGAGTTTAAATTTTTTTCTATAGCATTTCACACTTGCAACTTTATTAGTCAGTTAACTGCTTTGTGCAAACTTCGGAAAGAGTAAGCAAATTACATGAAGGCTGTTTACTAGATGTAACAAAATGCTTACTTCACGATCCATCACATTTGTAATCGAGAAATGGTTTTGTTTTTCAGCACCGGCTATTTAAACAACCAACTTGATGTTTTGCGAAACAATCGAGAGAAATGTAAGTTTTTAATCAGCGGTGATGTGGACGAGAGTGCTGAATTACGAGCAGTTTCGTTTGATAAAAACGATGGATGCGCATTTGATGCACATACACCTAGCGCGTTTTCTCTTCACCAGGCGAAGGTCATCTAACATGTGTGACTGCCTGTGCATTCGTAAAGAATTTTCTCGCAGTTTCCGTGTAGGTGTACAGACGCATAAGTACAAAGTCAATAAATCTTTGTCTAAAGAAAGTGCATACGTAATGAGCTGCTTTGCGTATTTTACAGAAAGAACACAACGTGTTTAGAGCTGCTTTTTAAAGCAGCCCCAAAAGAAGTTGAATTCTGAACAGCGTTTTCTGACAAAATGGAACTTGAAAAAATTCGGTTGACCTTTTATGACCCTCATGGTTCCTGTAGGTTGATCTTAACTGCTAATGTTGGAGATAGATTCTCGGAGAGCTAACTCGGTTGAACAGTATATTATGAAAACGGATAAAATGTTAACTGTAGACAGTGGTTTCAGTCAACAAAGAAGGTGCGAAGGAGCCATGCATGTTGTTGTTGTTGTTTGACATCCGTGTTCGAAGATGTTTAACGAATCTGGATCAGATTCTTTCGTGCGTGGGTTCGAAAATGGCTGCACAGGCCGACCCGCGCGGTAAGGTGTCTACCGCAAGCTGGGAAGGGATACTTGCTGGAATCTCGGACCACGCGTCGTTCCCGTTTTCTTGCCACGGATCGCAATCGTTGCCTCTCCGCTGATTCTGCGCCTGCGGAGATAAGACCGCACCACTTGAGACGCTGTTCAGCTAAATCTCGCCATAGGTTGAAGTTGGTGGAGAAGTCACTTGGTGAAGCGTTCAGATTGTCTTCACAGTAAAGCGTTTTCTTCCTGGCCACCCACTGATCATTTGCCATGAATGAGTTCTTTGCAAAACAGTTGTTGTGCATTTGGCTTCCGGTGGACGTGACCTGTCCATATGATTTGTGCCTTGCCCATGAGAGTGTAGATGCTGAGCATGTCCGCTTTACTCAGAACTGACGTGTCGGGTATCTTGCCTTGCCAGCGTATCCTGAGCAGTTTACGGAGACAAGATAGCCTCTCGTGCCTTCTGTAAATGGTCCAGGTCTCGCAGGTATGACGGAGGGTGGTCAGAACAACTTTGCAGAACTTTATCGTAGCCTTTGGGGTAGACTTATACCACACCCTTTCCACTCATTTGAGCTCCGTCTACCATAAGCGATGCACGCTTTGGAGGTTCTATTTCCCAGCCAATGTTAGCTTTACGAGTGAGAGCGCTGCCTGGACAAGTAAAGCTTTGCTTGAGTCTCTGGCCATTGGCAAAGACGCAGGGGCTTTCCTGGGGCAGGTTGGTGCATTGCCTCAGTCTTCTTGATGCTGATGAGAATCCAAAGTAATGGCAGGCAATGGAGACATACAAGTAATTATTTTGTGGCGGCTAGTGTCAGACTAAGCGTCATACTGCGGTTACAGCCAGGCCTTCCCATCGTGATTATTTGTAGCGTGTTTATGGCATTGTATAAGAAACAGGCCAGAATGTAGAATGAAGCTGTTCTTCATGGAACTCATATCTGACTTCTCTATGAAAATGGTCACTTTTTGTGAAACCTCAGCCGTTTCAAAAGATTTGTAAACTACGTCATTGCACCTTGTTTGATTGGTTTCTACAACGTTTCAAACAAAATTACGAGAGGAGTTCTTCATAATGCTCGCTCTTTACCTCCTTTGAAGTGTCACGAGTGGTCTGCGGGCGCCCATCTCCGCTTACTCGTCGCTCCGCATCACGCGACTACTTTCGCAGGGAATGCTGCATTGGTGNCAGGCCAATGAAAGTACGCCGGTGGTGAAAACAAACTTTCGCTTTGTGGTCTGCATGTCGGACAAGCAAAAGGCAATACTCCGACTCGCATGGTGAACGATGGGTAAATAATTAATCTGGCCTTCCCTAATCGTGACGTCCATTGGCGTTATCGAAATAGTTTTTGCGGCTTTCACAGAAATTTATATATATGTTTTTTTCTCAAAAATATTTTATATGTTTTAGATAAGCAGCAAGAGAAAGTTTTCAGTGACTGGTGCACACAGGGCGGTGGTGATGGCCCGAAGACTGGTGAAAAATCTCTTGTAAGTTCATTCCACATTCATTATTTGATTTGCCAGTGAACCTTCGTTTGCATGTATTCAATACAAAATGCTTTGGTAGACCAAGACGAAACAAAACGAATTTGCCATCGACACAGAAGTGGAGAAGCTCTCCTTGTGAGTTTGTTATTCATCTTTGAAATAAACGGCTGGTTGGAAATGTGGTTCGGTCAATGTCTCGTATGGGTTTCATATAAAAGCTAAACTAGTCTGTAATTTTTCCAAGATTTGTGTGCGCCCCCATCGAATGTTTAAATCGCTGTAGACGCCTCTTAGCTCAGCGTTGCATTTGTCCAGCAAAAAAGTTGTGTCTCTCAAAAGTACGCAGTTTAGGTTTGTATTACCTTTGGCCTTAACTGAATTGATATGACAATACCGTTGGCCATGATGAAACCTGAGCGATTATTCGACTTCGCATGTATTTCAGCATTAGCACGATAGTGTTCAACACGTGATGTTAAAAATAAAAATGTTGCTTGACCAAATTCCAACCGCTGCATAGTTGCGCTCAACCGAATATCCTCAAAAGTGGTTTAATGTTGAATTAGACCACAAAATTGGAAGAAAGTTTGGGTCACACACTGATAAAAATAACAAAAAAACTACCCAGCCTACCCGTACTGACCAGTTTGAATGGAGAGCAGCGGTGTTTGCAAAATTGTGTACATCACTTCTCCCACATACATCTTTGCGTCAATTAGTATCGGTTGTAGCGTGGCGGGTAACTTTGATAAATGAGCACTAATATCCTTCAAGGGCTTAAAAATGCTTTTGTTTGAAGTAAATGCGAAGCTGCTGACGAATGGATAGCGCAACAATTCGATGATGCCATATTTCGAGCCTGGCGAAACGATGATTCCGGCTTCGATCGAATTCACCAGCTTGTTGCGAATGATAAAGCACCAGGTGGGCTGTCGTTCATGTTTAGTTTGTTGTTATACAGTGCTTAGACTGTTTGGCATCGATAAGTCAGGAGATATATTCTTGTGGATTGGTTGTGCAGTGGTTCTTTTGATTACAAATGACCTGTTCGGTGTTTCATAACCAGGACAGAGTTGCTCTGTTGAAAGCAAAAGCGCCAAATACCTAACGAATGTCTTCTGTTCCAGTTGATTATCGTCACAGCGAGACGGGCATCACCGCGTTGATGGCAGCAGCGGCACGCGGAAGGATGAACGATGTGGAACGTTTGTTAGCTTCCGGCGCCGACCCCAACTTGATGGCGCGTAACCAGTTGTCTGCTGTGGATCTAGCAAGGCGTGGTAACCACATGGACGTAGCTGAACTGCTGGAAGTGCAAAAGTATGTTCTTATTGGAGACGTTATTATCTGACTCAAAGATTTATTATCTTATAAATCAGACTCTACCCAAAGAGTAGACTTTAACGTCACGCCACTCTCATTCGTGAATTTTGATGCAGGGGAGTTTCTCCTTACCGACAGCCGGTGGATGACCCATCGAGTTCGGATCAGGACAAAGAGTTGTTGTCGTTGTATCATCAGTCGTTCGACGACGACAACATCGACCATTCGTTGATCATGTGTCTGCTGCAAATGCTGTGCAGCACCCCTGACAACGGTTCGTTGAACACCGTTGGTGATTGGTTCTGTGGTAAAGTCCGTTACATCGATGCATGCCAGACTCGCTCGTGTCGTATTTCGCAATATCCCTGGTTAATTTCAGATCGAGCATGTGATTTACAAACATGAAACACTTATGTTCGGCAGGTGCAATCCTTGTTTTTCTACCTGGTTATGATGATATCGTAAATTTACGCGATCTCATACTGGAAGGCGATGAGTTGACTGCATACAGTGATATTCGACTTTTCACTCTTCACTCGTCCATGCAGTCATCAGCTAACCAGAGTCAAGTGTTTAAGCCAATTCCTCATGGAACACGAAAAATAGTAGGTTCATTTTTTCTTTACATCTGTATTGGTAGGTTCGAGAAACACAGCCAAGTCATTATGAGGACCAGCACATCAAAGGATTTTTCTTGTAATGCTTTTAGGGAATTTCTCCGAACCCTATTTATCTGTTTCCGATGAAGCCCAATGAATTTGTTTTTCCGAGTTAATTTCGTTTCCAGCCACTGAATCTGAGAAAATGAAGTTGTTCAATCCTGGAAAACGTTTCGCTCATCCCATTGCTGTAAATTCAATGTTGTTTTGTCACAAGTTGGTATCACTATATATTAAAACACAAATGAAGATGTTAATCGCAGACGAGCTCCAATAGTTCACTTTCTGTTAAAACATTCTGCGTCACTCGGCTGTGTTCCGTCACCAGATTTTGTCGACAAACATCGCGGAAAGTGCAATAACCATCGACGACGTCGTGTATGTGGTGGACGCCGGCAAGGTGAAGTTAAAGATGTTCGATTCACTCACTTCGACGTCGTCTCTCAAGTGCGTCTGGATATCGCAAGCCAGTGCTATCCAGCGCCGAGGAAGGGCTGGCCGGTGCAGGTGTGTGATGATGAGGCGGAATATTCCATTCTGAGCGATTGCTATCTGATACCAAATTATTTATGCAATGATGAGAAGGATGACCAGCTGATAAATCGTGGAACCCTATTAATGTTTCGTAGTTTCGCCTTCGGCTGAAGATTAAACGTGAAATTTACGTGCTGACTTTTGTATGCTAAGAGGTTTTGAGTACCAATTAAAACGCAACATAAATGTTGATTCCAATGCGAAATACTACACATGAAGCATGTACTCGGCAGATCCGTAACACGCCTTGCATCGGGAATTCGTTTCGGAGTGCTGTTGACTTTAAACTATTGCTGGTATTTCTAATTCTGCATACTATGTTTGTTTGTGGACATTTTGTTTACACTTAGATCAAAGCTACTACCGTTATCTGAATGTGATGTAATTTTGTATGACAATAGCAAACCATTTTATAATGGCAAAGGTCTCCTAAATGGAAAAAAAGTTAGATCAATGGAGCCACCCAACGAATAAAACATCACACTTGACGCATCGCTATTAAGATTTGACCTGGTAGTGAATGATCTCTTTGGTCGCTTCAGGTGTGGTGCGATTCAGACAGCATGTTTCAAAACTTATCTAGTGTACTTGAAATACCACAACGACACGAGCGATTATATGATTCCATCAGTATTCTAGTTAGAAGACACACTTATGCAGGCGTTGCCGCGTGTGTTGATGCTTTGTGGACTTCTCGGCATTCCATTTTGCGGCTTGTCGCTCTGATTGTCAGCTTGTATTGATGTTTGTCAGGTGAAGGTTTAGCCGGTTCGCTGTAGCAACGTTTTGTTCCATCAACATTTATCGAGATTGTTAGTGGTGAAAAACTCTATGCCAACTACCCGTTCGTAAAGCTGCTTGCATTACCCCATCGTGGCTCAGTGTGCGAAGAAAAAGATCGTCATCTTTTCCGCTGTATGTCCTGGCATGTCTGTTACTTACTCGTAAGCCCGAAGCAATTTTTAGGTGCATTGCGCACTTTGAAAGAAAGTGCGCTGCAGGAACTCACCGCAACGCTTGTGAGTTGCAGGTTTCCACTGGAAATTGCAGGAACCCATTGCAATCCAAACAGTTTATGTTATACACATAAGCGTCTCTGCTTAAAAGGAAAAATTTCAGCATTTATTGAACCACAGAAAATTTTTTCAGAACTTTACTGGTGTCTGTTGTCAAAACCATGGCAACGTTGAGGTGCAATAAACAGAAAGTTATCACTGTCTCTTCCTACTTCATTGGGTGCACTTGTTCGATGAAGCCAATTATTCTACTTTCGTTGCTGATACTCGCCAAAACCGCAATGACCAATTAACCAACGTTATAGCCACCAACTAAGTATTTACAAGCAGTTTAAGAGTGCTTCGTGAAACGTAGTTCAAGCTTTACGCTCAAAATGCGTCAGACTAAAGCAGAGTCGATGCACGACCGAGCGCGTCACGCTTCGGCAACTGCGCGTAGATGGTATGAAAGCTGTGAAGCGCA
>JGI24159J19872_10007469_pt1 | contig 14333 bp, 6 predicted proteins | sample Ectturendosymbi4_FD_19872 | JGI IMG/M metagenome (IMG submission 19872) | reverse complement strand
AAAATTATCATCGGGTCCCTAAAATCATAAAAAATCGGGTCCCTAGAATCAGAGAAATCGGGTCCCTACAGATCCAAACCGGGTTCCTAACATTTTCCTTAAAAAAAACTGTATATACAGTATTAGATTACAACCATATGCGCTGTTGCATAGATTGGGGGTCTGAAGCTTAGGTTTGGAGAAGCTCGGCCCCATAAAACACCCTAGACCAGGGGACTGGACAACGAGTATCAACTGGTGATAACCAAGGAGCTCTTTTCATCAAGGAGCTCACACCTTGCACTGTGTGTGAGATTGCATCAAAGGGTCGGCGAAAATGTGTTACAAAAAGGTAAAGACAAGAGAGACTTTTTGAAAGTCAACTGTCCGTGTGTTGAACACGAAAACGTGAAATGTCGACCTGCGACTGACAGACGAAACCCGGTTTCCGCTGGGATGACGCAATGCGGAACAAATCTGTAGTCACCGACTAGTCGTCATAGTGCAATGCATTGGTACTTGACCTACCACTTTGAAGGCTTGCGACAGGGTTGTCTGCTGGCTTCACAATCAGACACTTATCACTTGAGACAGGGTTAACCAGTTCTAGGCTTTTTTATATTTTCTGAACCTAGGTGAAGTATTTCTCTCAGTTTTTCAGATGCAACATGTTCTTGCAGGATATTGCACTGTTTCGACAGCATTTCAAAAAAAGGTGCGCACTTTTCGTGGAAATAAACGCATTAGACGCATGAATGTTGAAAAGATTTTTTAAGGAGGGGGCAATCGTGAAGTTTTTCCAGCAAGTTTCCAAAAATATTTCTTCCGGGGGGAACAGTGGCGAAATTTTATTTTACCAGCGAGAAACCAAGAGAAAAACGTTTTTTACTACAACAGTAATAGGAAAGTATCAGATTTCAACTTCCGACTCCCATGATTAGACGGCAGTCTGATGTAGAAGGCAAAGTGGTTTACGAACCGCATATGAGAAGCATTCGATAGTTCCTTTTCAGCTTCAGCAAAAGTATAAGCTAAACCTGCTAGAGCTTTTACAAATTAAGAACTTTGCGTGATCGCAGCCGATACGTAAAAAGTTTCTGCGAACAAGTCGGAACACTGCAAAGGGCTTGGTTGAATTTCAGTCAAAAATTCGAATTCTCAAACTGTTTTATACAGACAGCGATATTTCTCCATTATGTAGTAGCTGCGCAAAAAAGGTGCTGCTATCTGCTCCTTTTGAATTTGACCGAGCGTGTTAGTTCAAAATAACCTGGTTTAGATAATCGTTAGCAACGTGAACTTACAATCCATTTAACTCATTTGTTTCACGTATTTTTCATTGAAAAAAAAGTTTTAAGTTCACATTTTCATATAAAGTGGTTGAAGCAACAGAAGTCATGAAGTGCATAATTGTTGACGCACCTTCTGTGAATGGCACCGGGTCTTGCTAAAGAAATTTGACGTAGAAAGTTCACGCCCTTAATGTTTGTCAAATAGCGTTGTTTACGCACTGTCTTCCGACCAAGACATAAATGCAAAGGGTATAATGACACACAGGCCATGAACATTTAAATGAAGAGCTGTATAAACTTTAAGTTGTTTTGTCAGTCAAGGTCAAGAAAGATGAAAGTACTGCCGTGAAAACCAGGCAACGTTTATTCGACAAGACGACTGCTCAGCTTTTTGAAGGATGGTGTTTGAACACGCCTGTACTGTTATTTCAATTGGGATTGAATTGTACAATTTGTTTTCTAGCTAATGTATGCATTGCCATTGCAAATACTGTACTTTTCAATATATTTTTCAAAATATTGTTTACTTGAAGATATTAAACAACTTTCCTAAACGTGTTTTGCAGAGTGAATGCTGAAATCATTTTGTGGAAAAACATTTTGTTGGAACTAAGGCCAAGCAAAACCATGTGCAGGTCATAAAAAGCAGTGCATCATGATTGAGATTTGCCTAATTCGCCGCCAGCAAAGAAGCACAAGGCTTGGGAAAGTTGCCAGAGTGTCACCTCTTCACATTTCTGGGGATATAACCATGTTTTCTATATATCTGCACCATGGCCTGTTGATGAACAAGGCTTAGAAAAATTTTCAGAAAAAGGGTTTAATTTCAATTGGGCTAAATCCTGAAAAACGTCTCTCGTTTCCGTTTATTTTCTTGTAAAAATCCTGTCAGTGGCATGACGTTTTTAAGAGTAAAAAGAGGAAAAGACAGCATCAAATCATCGCAGTAACCCAGGGTTTTGCCGGTGATATCCTACACCCGCATTTCGTGTTGTGTTTAGTAATGAAGTCGTGAGCGCGATTCGCTAAACCGGACGCTAATCACAACCAAGGCCTAATGACCGACTGAATAACAAAAAGCAAGCAGACTTTTTTCACCTAAAAAAGGATAGACGTGAGCCACGTTGTTGCTGACCAAGCTTTTTGGTCATAGCAGCTGTCTAGGAATGTTTTAGTCATCTGGCCAGACAACTTCCGGATGATATACAAAATCATTCTGACGTCTGGTCTTGTGTCGCAACAACGTTTTTAAGTAACGATTGGGCGCGATATGCCCATTCCCTCTCTCTATGCATCTTTTGTGTTATTAAAAGCGAACCACGACATCCATAACTCATTAATTCAACCCTACCTTACTTATTCAATCCTCAATTGGGATCGTGGTTCAAACACAACAATGCAGCCTCTCATTAATCTCCAAAATAAAGCTATAAAAGTAATAAGACCAACTAAGCAGACATCTTTGGAAGAATCTTTCCAGTACCTAAGCATATTATGTCTTCCCAAATTTCATACTTTATCAGTAGGCGAATGTATGAACTCTTATTACAACAAACTGCTTCCATACCATTTTGATAACTGTTTTATTCCAATCAGCTCAATTCATTCTTACCCCACAAGACTATCCACTTCTAACAACATATTTTTACCTGGAGTCAACTCTTCTTCAGTAAAATGTTCCCTTACATTTGTTGGCCCAAAAGTGTGGTCTTCACTACCAGACTGTATTAAGCCTTCTAACACTTTTACTTTCAAATGGAAACCTTAAAAACACCTCCAGCACGAAAAGGATACATAATTATATATTTTAGCAACATTTCACCTAAGAACCAAACGCTGCGTTTCTGTAATTTGATTCATGTAATATTGTCTGTTTTTATGTATCTTTACCTTTTGTTTCTCGTTCTTTTCTGTGCACATCCCATTTTTTGACATGAAATTATAATCCATAGCTTTTTGTTTTGTTTTGTCTTGCTTAAACCTTTCGATTTTTTTACTTTTTCATATTTTGTTTAAACATTTTTTGACCACACCAGATTCTTCAAGTAAATTTGATCCACTCCTTTGTGTACGTAGGCGTTCTCTTCATGTGTAAATTTACTTCAACATGTTCTATGTTTGTTTGTTTTTGTATTTGATTTCCAACTATTGTTGTTATAACACTACGCAAAAAGTGATAAACGGGGTTCGTTGAATAGATGACCGCCATGGTCCTTCACCAGTCGTATGTGACACAGTCACACTCGTGTTTACATTAATCCGTTACTTTGCCATTGTTTTTTATTTATTCTGATTTTTAGTGTCAAATGTTTTACTTATTGTGCAATGGCTCTCAGTATGGTATTTGTTTAATAGCTGAGTTATATGAAACCATAACAAACTTGAAACTTCTTTAATTCTTAAATCAAAGTCTGCGTACACAAAAAAAGATTGTAGCCATCACTTATACTGTAACAAAGCAATGCACATCAACTCCACGTCACTTATCCATATATTTCATTCACGTCTGTCATAGGGAGCAAGCATGCACAGCAAGCACATTTTGGAGGGTGCGAAGATATTGGCCCAAATTTTACCAAATTTGCCCGAAAAGTTTTTGTGCGACTTTTACCTACAAATTTTCTCCCACAAAGATCATGAAGACCTTGTTTTGGTGACTTCCTTAAAAAGGTTTTCATTTGTTTTTTCTGCAAACGTTAGGCGTCATTTTCGAAGTCAAACAAAGCTGGGCGCCATTTTTTCCCAGATATTCAGGGATTTTGGTTAAAATTTTAGAGATTTTATTTTGCCCAAATTTTTGACAACTCAACTTCTGGGGGTTCACTTGCACCCAGCCCCCCCTACACTGCTGACTTCTGTGTTTCAGTAATCTCAACAAAAAACGCTGAAACTTTAAGGAAAAGCATAAAAATCTCACGCAAAATCACCAGCATTTTACACTTGCAATAATTCAACTCAAAACCAGCGCTACTCAATCTCTTGCTGCCGTAAATAGACCGGCACATGTGCACGCGTATGTGTACGCACCGGTACACGGATCCCTGCTGACGTGCAGTAAAGGATCAGGTTCATACATAAACAGTTTTGAAGCCGATCTCAAATTTACGACCGACTTTTTCTCATTACGAATTTCAGCTTTTCGGAAATTACATTACTGTCCAACAGGTGACGGCAAACGGCGTGATCGGAAAGCGTTTTGCCGGCGTGCCGTATCAAAGGAAGTGGCGCTGCTTTGAACTAAATCACTTTCCAATAAATCCAAATGAGCCCTTGCATGGAGCTCCTGATTTTTTCATAACCACGTTCCAGGTGCAAGCCTTGGATAAAGTTGCTTTGCAATATGAAGGCAGCAAATACGGGCGGCCAACTCTGCAAATAAATTTTAGACGTTAGGGCGAAAATAATAGCTCAGTCTGATAACTCCGGACATTCAAAGTGACCTTGAAGTAGAGATGCAAGTAGTTTTTTTTTATATAATTCATCTTCCCTTCTTTCTTGCGATACCAACTTTAGTCTCACTTTTGCCCTTTTTCAAAAACATGCAAAATCTACCCAAGCCAACGACCAAATGGGCCGCGGTTATGACGTAAACAGAGACAGCGGGTTCATCAAAGTGAAAACTGTTGCAAACATTTTTGAATTTTTTTATTTATTTTCAAGTCCCCGCCTTTTCTCTCTGAGGAGTCACGGACTCACGGGGGTGGCAGTCCCAGGAGATGTCGAAACACCTAATTTTTCAGCAGCCTCACTTGGTTTTGAAAACTCCACACCAAGCCGAAATCAATCAATATCGGAAATGTAATAAGGCCACCTGGTCTTTGGTCGACCTCTGTGTCGCTTTTTCGTGGCTGCAGCCAAGTGTCACTCTGGTCATGTGGACGAACCATAGGTCAGTGGTCCCCAACCGTTTTGTAACTGCAGACCGGTCAAGGCTTGACAATTTTAGCGCGGTCCGGGAATACTCTGTGGTGGTTGTTATTTTCCAACAGCTGAAATGAGGTTAACCAGCTTGAACCACCAGACAGGGTTGCTGCATGTTTGTCAGCCATTTTAAAAGATTGCTCCAACGTTCTCATTCCATACACGTAATAGTGTTTCCATGGGAAGAATCGACCAATCACATGCCCAGAAAGTGAGTGGCGTCCCCACCAGCGCACATATTGTGATTTCGCGGCCCTGTACTAATTGATCCGCGACCCGGCACCGGTATGTTGCGCGGGACTTGGGGACAACTGCCATAGGTCTCTATGATCAGAGAAGTGACTCGATAATCAGGGGGCTGTTAAAGTGTTTTGCTCCTATCAGTGTTGATTCTGTACTAACACCTACTCTGTAATGCACTATGACTAAGCATTTTTGTGCTCTTATGTTATTCGATTACCCTTGTCATATGGAACATGAGTCTGTGGCACATTTGTAAAATAAAAAGTAAACCTCACGGCTGCGCACTTTGTCACGAAGCGATAGGTCGTTACCATTTCGAATAAAAAGCATTTCTTCCGCTTGAACCTGAGATCAAAGTTTATCGGTAATTTCCCCAGATACATGACCACAAGCAAGGATACGAACAAAGACTAATAAAGAAGTGACATCTTTGCGATGTTTGAAATCTTACATTTTGTGACCAGTGGACAATGAAGCTCATGCAATACAACGTTTGCTTTACCAATTCTTGCATTACTCTTCTTATTCTGCCTTTCATCACTCGTGAACAAAGCAAAATTGCTCATATAGATACTTTTCACAAACGTTGATGACTTTGATGCATGCTCAAAGCATACCATCCTAAAATGGAATTATTTTTTATTGCCATTACGGGCAACAGATGCTCTTTACATCGAACAGAGGGCACTAGACACAGCAGGTATAGCCCCCATATATTGCATCTAACACTTCACAGTTTACAGAGGCGTCTTCAGCTAAAGTAGGTGCAAATACGCCGCAAGCATTGTCACTCAATGCTGAGCAACACTGAATTTTACGTCCTTGCGAAATACACCGCAATGCATTACGAACAGACTAATCTGACTGTTGAGACGGATCACACAAATCAGGAAAATCAGTAGAAACCAAAACAACTACATCATGATACACGAATCAGACCAACCCTCTAAACACCAGGACTTTTGTTCGAAAATGTAAACTGGTGATTCCAGTGCGCGTTGCAATAGGAAAATGACTGTAAACACCAATGCAAGTTTATCAGTTGCTTAACCCAATCTACGTTTGAACTATGTCCAGAATAACTGTCTAAGGCTATCGCTACTTCGCCCACTAGAAAATCAGAAGCTTATGTTTTTTGTAAAAACGCTGATTTCAGTTTCATTTATAGTCTTTACAGTCGGTTTCTACTCTACTTTCGAAGTGTCATGAGTGATCTGCAGCACCCATCTCCGTTTGGTTGCACCATGGACCCTGAGGCTGCTTTTCGCAGGCGATACAAGCAAGCTTTTTTATAAAGTTTTGTGGATGCATTTTAGAAAATGCTGCACTAGTGGCAATTTCGTTGCATCCACCCATTAACGCCAAGCACGAAGATGGACAGGCTGCAAGTTGAGGTTTGATGGAAGTTATTGAAATACTCAGTTTTTAGTCGTTTTCGACAAATTGTTCGCGAAGCAATCAGGCCATTGCATTGTATATTCTATCGGAAAGGCTCCGATTTTCAACAAAAAGCAGACCAGTAGAACGATGGTCATGGTAGGTCTGTTGCAAACTTTTCGTTATTTGACTTCACTTTTGATCAATACGACGTCGAACTGGAGCACAACTTATACTGCGCACGGATCTGCAAAGTTCCGCACGCTGTTTTACTGTTTGACTAAGACGACGGTAGACCGACCCGTCACCAGGCTCGTAGCCAGGTTTTAAGGTTTTGGGGGAAAATACATAATTAAGGGAAAAGATTTGTTTTAATCATATGTTTTATGCAAATTTTTCTGGGCACAACAAAATTTGGAAGGGCACAAAAAATTTGGGGGAATTGCCACTAATGACCCCCCTCCCGGGGCTACGGGGCTGCTTGTCGCTTGAGCCAGCTTTAAGGCTTTTTGTTCAAAATGTAAGTCAAGTTTTATTTTACATTTTGCAAAACTGCGCTCCTAACCGAGTAGCCTATATGAGCCTCATCAAGCCACTATAAGAATACTTTCAAATAATGGCAACCGCTGGGTTAAAGGTATTTTACAAACCTAGAGTTACTGGAATACTGAAAACGTATTAGCATCAAGTGTTTGCTGAAATCAACAATATTTTGAAGTAGTCTTCAAATCCGCGAAGCGAAAAATTCCAAAATTTTCGCAAGAAGCATAACGAAGTATTTCCCTATTAAGATCTGTGGCGAATACTTAGAAAGAAACCGCGGTGTACCTCAGGTCTCTCCAGCAGGTTTTGATTGTTAAGGAAAAAATGGGGGTAGACACATAAAAAGTGAGAAGGTTTTCACCCAATATCAGTTGTGCGGGCCAACCGGAAGTGGTCGTGGTTCACCCCCCACCCCGGCTGTCCTCTTGCTGCGACCATGACCCAAATTAAGCCTTCGTTCAAGGTCATGGAGCGAACGGGTAAAAGGCAAATGCTCAAAAACACCCGGACAAAACAAAAACAGGCAACGTAGTCTTTTATGTTTTAACCGACGCTGGTTTCAGACTCACGTGCAACAACTTCTCCAATTTTTGTGACAGGTGCATGTGGTGCAACTAGGCCTCATAGTCCACTGAGACTTATCTTTGTAGGTCGTTTTCGTGGCTGGATCATAGCAACCAGGAGCGATGTAGCAGTACGAATGAACAACAGAAACATGGATGCTGATCGTAAGCACCGCAATCACGATGGTTGATCTCTGTAACAAAAAATCCTCGTTCAGTAGATCAGGTCCAAAGCACCATGACGATAAAGATAGAATGATGAGGTAATTACGATATGAGGAATAACGGAGGACGAACGAAAGAAACAGAACGGGAAAAATGTCCAAAAAATATGAAAATGATGTGTTTGCTCAAGAGGCTCTATGTCAAGCTCACAAACATCAAAACTTGCATCGCAATGAAGGCACGCTAAAGGCTTATTACAAAACGAAATAACAAATGTTTAAAAACAATAACAAATCAGCGTTTGACAAACACAAACGCCCGTTAAATGTTGTCTGGTTCAGTGGAGCCCAACCGGATTACCGCTGAGCCAAAAAGCGTAGAACTCGGCTAGAATCCTGTTGAGATCTAGAAAGACCTACTACATCAAAGTTTAAAACCATTTGAAAAACTTTTGAGGGTAAGGTCAGCACTGAAATAGACATAAAGGGTGTCACGAATTAATGAAAGTTCAATTCATTCACTTGCATTCATAACCGCTTTTCCTCTGGGCAAGGTCACAGGGGTACCAGTCGGAGGACTTGAAATACCACATGGTTTGCACTTTGCAGCAATCTAAGATAATTCCTGGCTCCAAAATGAAATTTTGTGTGCGATACACGTTGCCTTTTAGCCGCCATGCTAAATATGTTTCTACTCCCTCGTCCAAAGTGATTTGCAAACAACGCCCCAAACCGCAACCCTCCTCTCCCTCAATCCCGATTTCCTGAGTGCAAATTAACGAACTAAAACTGAGCTGACATGGCGCTTACACTGAGTCTACACCCATACAGGTTTCGGTCTGCTGCTGAGCAATACGAATTCAATGACTGCTGAAGGATACGCGATCAGAACTGCCTGGAAATGGCGCTTCGCAAATATGACTAAGAGGAACTTGCCTGTAGACAGAACATTCTTCGCTGAGCTTGAAAGAATGTGTTGAAATTAATCTACAAAGTACAAAGATGGCTTGTTTCAAGAAGCAAGCAAAAATAGTTGCCTGAGTTTTATTGCGCTGCTTACACGTATATGCAAAGAAGAGCTTCTGCACATGCTTATTCTAGCTCCATGAAAACGCATATGCTACTGCGGTTAATTACTTCCGTGGAAGTGATAAAGTTAGGTTAATGGAACTCTGAAAACAAGCTGTTGTTAAAGAAAACAGGATGTTTGCTTTAGCCTGTGGCGAGCAAAACATGCTAGTCAGCGTAGGCCTCATTAAGATTTCACCGTCTTGGATCATATAACGCAACACCGATGATGAACAAACTGCAGCAGTTTTAACTCATAAGGTGGAGAAACGGGTCTTTACAGTCCTTTAAGGCACAGTCTGTTGTGGTCATTCAAACTCACTGCTTCTCTTGTGGGAGTTTTTCGATCCACCGACCGTAGAAAACACACCAAAGCATTATTTAGAAAGAAACCTATTTCACGTTTCTTTGATGCACGCGCCTTTTGCCTCTTTTGTAATAAATTTAGTGGAGATGGGATTTATCTTTAGAACAGTTTATAAAAAAGCTATATTCTCTCCAAAGCACTACATCATCACAGTATTTCCCTTTCAGTCGCTTGGTATGATCTAAAAAGCGTTGCTTTTGCAGAAAATGTTTGAATTGTTTGAGCTATTCTTGCAGATACGAATTTCATTATACCTCGAAGTAGCTTTGGTATTAAAAAAAGTATAGTTTTATCAAGAGGCTAATGCTCCTTTATTTTTCCATTTTCACAACTGCTTTCATTTGCATTGAAAGAAATTTAGTGAAAGTCCAGCAGCATTTCTTTAGCATGATTGATACCTGCAATTTGATTCCTACTGCTGCTTCCACGTTTTCTATTGGTTAATTAGGTATTCAGTTACGTCAGCAAAAGGTTATGAGGTTGCGCATGAAACACGATGTTAATATCTGCTCGTAGGTTGGTGATTTGCTGAAGTTTAACAAACTAATGAATTTGTAGTAAGCTCTTCGACCTTTACACGAGCCCCACCAGCTCTCAATTCTCTGACCAAGCTCACTGAATTCGCTGGAATGGATCGCGTGCTGGATATACATTTCCTTCAGTCGTCAGTCAGACGCGCGTTTACCATTAGGCTAAAAAGGCTTAGGGCTAGGGCCCCCGATTTTGGGGATCCCCAACATTTTGGGACTGAGGACAATTTCCAGAATTTTCGCAAGCAATTATCTTCCTATTTTTGCTTTGCTTCAACGCACGTTTTCTACTTTACTATGCCGCTAACGAAAGATCTCTATAGAAGATCAAAGTGAATGACGATGAGCACTCTCTTTTTATGGCGTTGAGAATTGGTTATTGTTGCATACAATGTGTGGAGCAAAATGCCTGAATCAATTTTTCAGGTTACTCGAGGCCAGTGAGGCACGGTAGGTTACTTTCGTTCATCCCAAGTCTCTCTCTTGTTCACGGGCGTCGGAAGGGGGCCAGGGCCTCCGTGGATTTTGAAATTTGACATTTTCATATTACATTTTTAGCAAAATAGGTCGTTTTCTTGGTTTCAAGAAGGAAAAATGAAATTCCATCAAGTTTGTACCCCCCTGGAAAAATTTTTATGGTTGGAAAAATCCCTAATGGCACCCCCCTAAAAGAATCCTTCCGACAATTGTTTTGTATCAATCTAGGACCATTCCTTTCTACAGCTCAATGCATAGAAAAAGATTTTAACTACTGTTGAACTAGACACATATCTTGATGTATTAGCTAGGCCAATTAGTAGCTTGAGCTTATTAGCTTGGTTAGCAAAGTGAACTTCACGTATAAGTTGATTTCTTTTTTACAAAGTACTCAGGATAACGCTGGATCTACAGTATATAGGCTTACTTGCATCAACCTCAGAAGGTTGAAACGTACATGTGAGAGTGGTTGTAGCAAGCTAAATAAAACCACTGCCAAAAGCAGATGCAGTACGAGCTGTTATTGAAAAAACGAAACCAATAACCCATGTTTTTAGTGTGCCAGAAAGGTCTACACCAGAGGTGGCCACGGATCCGGAGTGCTGGAGTCGACTCGGGCAAGATCCTGCGCTTTTCTTTTGGAGTCGGATGTGGAGTCATAAATTTGAGAAAATGGACCCGGAGCCACTTGTTATTTTCGGCAGTAGCAAGAGTCTGCGTGGGCTTGTTTATGCTTGTCATTTCTTCAGTAAAAACATTGCTGAATTTCGGTTACATCGATGGTATCCAGAGTCTGAACAGGATTCGGATTCTCAAATTTGAAAATTTGTCAGACCCGTATTTAAAAAGTTTGGAACAGGAGCGGAATCGGTGACTAAAAATGTGACAACCGCCACCTCTGCCTTCCAGAAGGGCCCCCAATTTAAAATAGCCTAGGACCCCGAAAATTAAAATTCGCCTCTGACTTCAGTGTTATACCCGCTTTCGTACTCCTTTCGGAGTGTAACGAGTGGTCTGCGGTGCCAATCTCCGCTTGCCTATGTTACAGACCCCTGGGGCTAGGACCTGAACATAAAAATGAGAAAAAAATGTTCTTTTGAAGTTCGATTCTTTTCCTATTTCATCGACGACTTCATTCTAAGGAGCCTTCTTGTTGCAGTCATTGAAATGGTCACCTTGACAACTTAAAACGATTTTTGCATCGTGTTTTGCTGTTCTTATTATGAGTCATAAAGCTGTACCTTTGCTGCATGAAATAAGCCAATTAGCATTGTAATGCAAACAGCGCAAGACCTGTAGTGGCCTCGCCAAATATTGCCACAGGTTAGAACTTTCTGTTTTGATCACTTCACAGTTGTAAAATCAAACTGATGCCCAAATAAATAGAACGGTGATTCGACGACGGACTAACTGCAGAGAGATTCCTTATTCGAAGCAAACATTGTTGGAAGAGAACGCATGTTATACAGCTTTTTAGGTTGTGTAAGCTTGCAGTGCACGTATTTGCATCTCATTCGTCAAATGCAATATGTTTATGTCACAAAGCATTCGTCGCCAGGCACCAGGGGATGGGCAACCGGGGACTTACCCCCCCCCCGTTGTATTAGGTTTGCCCCTACCAAAAAATATCAGTTGGTTGCGTCCCTGTTCACACCAATTCAGGCCGTCGGAAACAAGATCTAGAAGTCAACTCTGCACAGATTGTTTTGCATGCTTGCATTAACTTTAGGAATAAAATTGTAACAAACTCCAGTAAATTATTACATATTGTGACCCTGCGTCACAGGCAGGGCTGGATTAACCATTTGGCAAACTGGGAAAATGCCCGGGGCGTCGCGCTTTCGGGGGCCTCGCGCTTGAATATCAAAATACTTCTTTTTCTTGTTTTTCATGTTTTTAGGCTGTTCAACGTGCGTCAAAATTGTAGGGCTTTTTGATGACTGCGTTTAGTCTATAAGTTAAGGAAACTGACAACTTTGGCATTTATCGATTTTGAGTGACTTAAAAGAATTGAACCAAACAGCATCACGCTTTATGTGCTCCCATTCAGTGATTTCCAGGCTTGTCCATGGAAATGTCATTCCTATCGGAATCCAATGGGAAACGTCCCATGGGACGGGACGGGATGCGACAGGCATAAATTGCTGTGGGATGTGAATGTGACAGATAAATATGTCCCATGGACAACCCTGGTGATTTCAAATAAACCCAGATTGCACACCAAAAAAACAATATTCTTACAATAAGAACCCAGACAGCTGGCGTTACGAACAAAAACATATGAGTGTGCTTATTTGATTTGAAACCATAATCGAATACTGATTTAATTACAGTCTCTCTTCCAAATTTTTTTCTGCAGGGCAAACCTCAACGTTTGGACAACCTTTCTGTTGCTCAAGACGTTTTTCATAACGCTGGTAACGTTCTCCGTTGATGATATCTTCCACTAATTGTAGGAGCACATTTGTTGTTAAACTAGGAAATTTTATGCAATCTTGAACTGCACCGGGATCTAAAATCCCACAAAAACATAATCCCGATCAGTGGCGTACGCAGAAAATTTCCGAGGGGGAGGCCAAGTTTCGTCACGATCGTGTGACGTCACAAATCAACTTTAGTGGAAGTGCCGAAGGCACGACCATTCTCGTGGGGTTCGGCGGCGTGCAAGTTTTAGACAATACTGTTTTGAAATTTTTTTATTTTTAGGGTCTGAGGGGGGGGCCATGGCACAGTGGCCTCCCCCCTCCGTACGCTAGTGATCCCAATGCCTTCTTCCTCTGATTGAAATTTGTTTCTTAATTTGTATGCACAGGGAAACATCTAAATTCAAACAATCAGTCCTAACCCTTGTTTCACCAGTTTCTTCAATTGGCATTAGTGACAATAATATCGTATATATCCCTAACAATTTTCTTATGTGAGGATAGGAAACCGTTTGCACACGTTCTGCTTCATCCGATATACGTACTTTCTCACTTGATGTGCGCGTGTAAACACTGTAATGTAAAGTTATCTTTATATTATTGAACGCATTGAAGTTGCTGATGAAACTATCACTTCAAAAAAGCCAGATTTAACGCAATTTTTCGTAATTACACCTAGACACGCAGGTCGTCTAAAAATCAGTTCTGGGTGAAAAAAACCCTTTAGTCCACTTCTTCACCACAAAAGTTAAACTGCATAAACTTGACGAGGCAGAATGTGTTTTTTCCGCACGTTGTATAATTTTTAGCCTCCGCTCAGTGTCGCCCTATCTCTATCACGATGCAAATTCAATTCAATACACTGTTACTCAGTTTCAAAGTTTTGAAATTATCCTTATCATCCCTTTTATTACTATTGTTTTACGACGAACAGCAGCTATTATCTCTCTGGTTATATTAACGACAGCAATTCATAATCACTACTGATGAACAACAACAAACGCTATCTCTATGCTTATAACAAAAAAGCTATGCAAAAGGCAACCATCCTGTGGCAGCCCCGTGGTCACTTTTTAAAGTTGGGGGGGCAAAATACATTATTGGTGTGGCAAGATTTTTATATTTATTATATATGTTTGAAACATAATTTACTGGGCACAACAAAATTTGAAAGGGCACAAAAAATTTTGGGGAAATATCCCCAAATGCCTCCCGGTAGAATTGCTTGTTCATGCAAGCGACTCCTCGCAGACAAACGCTCATAATGTCAAGGAAAATTTTTCACAACCACTATCTTTTCAAATGTCACATAAAAACTAAAGCCTAGATCAGCGGTTCTTAACCTTTTCTCCGCCCCGCCCCCCTTAGGCAATTTTCCTTTGGTTA
>JGI24159J19872_10007468_pt1 | contig 14334 bp, 7 predicted proteins | sample Ectturendosymbi4_FD_19872 | JGI IMG/M metagenome (IMG submission 19872) | reverse complement strand
TGTCAACAGAATTGCGTGAACATCGTTGACGGAACATTCTTTTGTGCATGTGGTACTGGTTACACTATAAATGACGACGGCCGCACATGTACCGGTAAGTTTTGCTTAGAATTACAAACAAGAAACATCTAAAAAATAAACAATTTAAAATTTATTTAAAAATGTCCTTTTGTTCAATTTGGAATAAAAACACATCCATGAAACAAAGAAGTTTCATTTATTGAGAAAAAACGTTCACTAAATTAAATTGAAAAAATTGCAACAATTATTTTAATATTCCTTTAGGCAATGAATTTTCCATAAACAACTCGTGGGTATGGGTCACATGCCTTCCAATAATCTTTGGAAACCCAGACGAACTGTTTCTGTGATCAAAGGAGAGAGCTGTCATGTCCTGTTCTCGGTGTAAACTATGCTTTTCCGAAACTACGTTATGACAACCACTTTCAGTCAAATGTCTTCCCAAGAATTTGCGACTCTATCCCACAGCTGTGGAACCATTTAATTTTGTGCACATTTCTTTTTACTATTGTAACCCGTGTATTGCCAACCACCCATAATTCAGGGGTCCCACCCCTGGCAAACCCATATGACACACACACCTATGATCATAATGTGTCCACACATCTTTGTATAAGTTGATCACTGTTTTGTTTTTTTTCAATTTGTTTTCAAGTTTAACAACTGTTTTGATTCTAACGACCTAGCTTGGTTTTGATTACTTTTTCAAATTTTGTGAGAATGTGAAACCTATTTCAATTGCCAAGGTCAGTTGATCTCGAAAAAAACTGGTCTTTCCGTGTATTCATCAACCAATTTCGTTATGACGAAATTTGAATCCCATATTTGGTGTAGACATCAACGAGTGTCTTGTCAACAACGGAGGCTGCGAAGGAACTTGCAACAACACTATGGGTAGCTACGTCTGCATGTGCCCCGAGGGACAGGGTCTTGGTCCTGACCGCCGCACCTGTGGTCTGCAGTGCTACACCTGCCAAAGGGCTTTGAGCAATGAAGACTGTCTCGACACTACTGTGTGTTTGCCAAACCAGGTGAATGGTGTACAACAGGCATGCCTGTAGCAAGTCAGACAATACCGGAAAACGTCGAACATTTTCAAAAAGAAATCTTTCATGCGACAGCAGATTCATGCTCACTTGAAATATACGTTTACTAAAATCCTTGATCATGCATCTACTGCAGTTGCTTCTCCATTGGTACAGAGCATTAGCTACACTTGCCTGTGTTTTGAAGTGAACTCTTCTGTTGAGATGAACTGAAGTGACCTTTTTGTTTTTGCAGAAATCTTGCCAGACTCACACTCGCCGTGAAAACGGAGTACTGTACATTAGCAAAGGCTGCAAACAAACGGAAGCTTGCGCGAACAATTTCATACAAAACCCGAGGACTGCCTGGTCTCCAACCCAAGTAAGGCTTTTTTAAAACGTCTGTTTGTTTTCGTTGTATTTTTTTTTACGCTTAGTGAATGATATGTCATTGGCAAATTTTACGGATTTATGGCTATTTCTGAAAGTAAGGAAAAATGTATTATAGAAAAGAAACACTGCGGTTATTTACCACATGGCACCATTTAATGATTTGCCTGATAGTTGTTGGTTTCTATTTCAACTTCAATTTAACTACTCATCAATTGTGGACCTTGCTTAGGAACACGTAGAAAAGACATAGGCAGGCAAAAAACTGTTTGGCCTTTATATTAACTGAAATCTGATTTCTTAGTCTACAATATTTCTACAAGCTGGACAACCGTTCCTAAAGCTAAAATGTTTATACCAAATGTTTATATTAAATGTCAGGTAATCCGCAGAACTAAACAATGGCTGAATACAAACTCGCAGAAAAGAATGATTTCTTAATTATCACATGAATGCGCTACAATCTTCTGCTTCTTTAGTGGCCAACTATATTTTCTGTTTCCTAATGAGAAATTAGGACATGTAGCATCGTCAGCAACATTGTATTTCTCTGCANGGTCAGATCTTCGAAGTAGTGAGACTCTTTAACACTAANACATTGATGCGAAGTCAACTCATGAGCTAATTTGGGAANGGCATTGGCTAACAAAGTTGNCGTGAGTTCAAAATATTTCACTGCGTGGGCGAAATCACGTAATGAAGAGCGTGTCGTGATTGTTCAGCGCTAAATTAAGCACTGTTTATAGCTTCAACAACGGCTTTACATGGAAAGTCCATTGCTCAAGCAGAGAACATATTACATTCTACAGGAAACTGGGACAGGCTTTCATGTCAGAATCATGAGCTCAGCAGTAAATTTTCTAACCACTCTACTCGTTTTGGGAATAGAACACAGAAAGCTCAGGGCACCTGAGCATCGTGATGATTTTTAATATAAACCATGCAGGGCAACTTCTACTTTCAACGCGTTGCATGGTTGCTACACACCAAGAAACACCTGGTTTGCTCAATCGTGATCAGACCATTAAATTGTCAGTTAAGTCAGTGCATTTGATTCGATGAAAGGAAAAACATCTTACTTTCTTGTTGCAGTGCAATGTGGCTCAGGACGGAACTTCAGTTTGCAGATGCTGCTGTCACGTGTCCCTGTGCAACATTGCTGGTGATTGCACTCTCGCTAATGAGATTGGCATTTCCTGCCCTGAGCCTTTCGCAAACTTGGCACTTCCTGCTGATATGAACATGACCTGCTCAGGCAGCCAGGTACACGCCTCTTACGAACATGCTTTTTTAAAATAAAAATAACCATGGACGTATGCTCTGGGTGTGCTAGGTGTGTGGCGCGCACCCTGTGAAGCTGAGCATGACGTGTCATTTCCCACATTGTGCGATGAAGGAAAAATCAAAAAAAGGCCAGAAAGATACTTGTGTACCTTCCGGGTCTGAAGTTATTTTGCACACCTTATTATTTACTCGGCTGATCGCATTCGAAGTGACATTCGCACAGACTGCTTTTGCAGTTGCGAGCTACGCTGTCCGAGGGCTGAGTGAATTATGCTCCCCTGTTTTTTATGGAAAGAAATCCTTTCTCAGCAAAGAATCAGACACTAAGATCTTACAGAGTGTATATTTCGCCTACGAAGTAGGCACCATCAGCTCTTATCTTGCAAATTGCGCACACCTACAAGGCTCGGAAACTTGTAATCGACAAGGCATTCGCGCAGAGCAGCAGGCTGCTCTTGCAGCAAACTGTTTTGCACTGTTTTTGCATATTTGTTTCGATCAGGCAACATGGTTGTGTTGTGTGCTTTCTGGGCTCGACTGCTCGTGTTGAAAGAGGCATTCATGCAGACTGTTTTTGCAGTCGTGAACTGCGCTTTTGTGAAGCTGTGTGTGTTTTATTCCCTGGTTTTAACTTGAAGTCTGATATTTTTCCAGTTGTGATTGCTTAGTCTTAGCGTTGAGTGTATTTTGCACCTGCATTTTAAGGTGGAACGCTGATAATTTAAAGTCAATACAATGACATATTACGTTATGCAGCAACGAATAAGGAGAACGCGTGTATAAGGATATGCATTGTGTCAACAAATTACGCCAAACTGTTGGCCTGGAAATGTGAATTTAACCTTGCACTGTGACGTCACAAACAACGCACGCCCAGTAAAAATGACTACCATACGGCATTGAAAATAACATTCGCTATCTTCAATTACTTTTCATGGTTTAGTGTCGACTGATCAGTGAAAAAGAGCGCTTACAACGGTTTATATAATTACTTTTATTCAAACGTGTTTAAGGCTTTTCTTTTGCATTTGTTGACGGAGCCTGCATAAGAAAAAGTCAGATTTAGTTACCTCATAAACCTCCTCCATGCAGGTTTGGGACCTTGCTTTTTGCGTCAGGGTTATCAACAGACCAAAATTCCTAAGAATGAATGCTTGATGATTACGGAAGTAACAAGTGTCAGAATTTATCAGAAACGTGACAAAAACTAAAAAGCCTTTCCCAAAAACACGGGATTTTGTCAATCTTTTCAAGAAGCGCTTTTCCCCTCATCTCATATTTACGGACCTGGTTGCTTTATTGTTCAATTTCATTATACTGTGCTTGCTTTGTACTCCTGTTGGAGTGAACGAGTGATCTGCGGCACCCATCTACGCTTTGCTTGCGCCGTGGGCCTCGTGGCTGGTTTTTGCAGTGAATGCTGCACTGGTGGGGAGTAAATGGCGCCAGCACCATGCGGGAACATTGCTCCCACACATTAACAGCATGAACAAAATCGGACAGGCGACACGTATCGTTTTTCAATTCTTTCGTATGGCTGGACCGCGATTCGAACCCAGGGCACCAAGTTTGGTTGCGCGTTAACCACTCGATCAGTTGTTTTATTGTTTCCACGCGAATAACAGGGATTTCATTGCTAAACAACGCATTCGTTTCAATATAAAGAAAACTATGTTGAAACGAAAATCTGAGTTTTCCTTATGCGCTGGGCTTCATGCAATTTTAATCATGCTCAACTAGCATAAGAAAATAGAAACATAAAAATTATTTTCTACTCTGCCACAAAATTTAGTGTGCAACTCTTAACTCTTTTGTCGAAGAGCCCTCTTTTCTGGTGCTATTACCACACCTAAGTGTTTTCCGTGCTTTGCAATCGTTTTTACTATTCATAGCAAATGACGCAAACGTTTATTTATCAACAGCTCGGCGATGTTTGCAGTCTGAACTGCCCAGTCGGGTATGCGCCAGTCACAGGAACACAGGAGCTTGTATGCACTCAAAAACCAAGGTCATTAGAAGGATTCTGGAACGGTATGATTGGTGTATGTGGAGGTGAGTTTTGACTGGTTGCTATGGCGATCGACATTATTAATATACTGTGTAGTTCTAAGCCTGAAACTAAATCTGAATTGTGACTTTTATGAACATTTCATTTTCACTACGAAATTTATCACTAATTCTGAACGTGGCATAATGAAATTGATCTGTGTTGACATAATGCACGCACCAAAGCTGAGCATTAGACAAGAAATTTTGTTCATCTTTCGGGATTAACTTGTGGTCCTAAAATATTGGCCCACAATGCTGTATTTCTCAGATAGTGTTGTATTAAAACAGTTTCTCACTATTGATAGGTTTCGCATATTAACCCACCACGTGATCAGCTTCTTCCCGTCATTATAGTAGATCGTAGCAGTAGCGTAGCGATGGCCTTTCCGTTTATGCAAATACAAAATGTTCAACACAGATATCGACGAGTGCGCTACCAACAAAGGCGGATGCTCGCACACCTGCACCAACAGCAATGGGTCGTATGTTTGCTCTTGCCCGGGGGCAACTCAATGTAGCGATCAGCTCCTCGATCTCTTCTTCATTCTTGATTCCTCCAGCTCTGTTGGCGCCGCCAACTTCAACACCATGCTGGGCTTTGTATCCAACACTGTTGCCGAGCTTAACGTCGGACAAGACGCTACCAGGGTAAGTGGAAATCATCTCTGACGCTGGGTTATGTTATTGTTGATGGGTTTCTTGATATTGCATAAGGGGTGAGAAATTAATGGTTGGTGTGAATGAGAAGCTCGCAGAGGTTTCGTTTAGGATTGGAATCATTTTGTTGAACTGTATTTTGTCAGATTTCAGGTGTGAAGTTTTCTTTTACTTTCGCCAGTAAAACGCAGACTACACGAAAACCTGAGAAAAGTTATATCTCCATTGAAAGTTAAACAGTGGTTTGGCATCCGTTCGCAAACGCTGCTGTATTCAATTGTCTTTCGCAAATTTTGGAGCTAGAGCAAGCTTCGTGGCTTAAAACCGCTTTGTGTTTTCGTTTTTTTATTCGGAAATAACGGTGTGAAGATTCCTGAAAATCAGAACAAAGACCGCGACTACTCAACTTCTACAGTTATGTGAGCTTTTTTGGTGGCTTTTCAGGTAGGAGTGTTGACTTACAACAACAGAGTCACGAAACGTTTCGATCTGAAAGACGTCGAGAGCAATGCAGACTTCAACGCAAAAATTGCCGTGAGTTCACACAAGTATTTTGGTGGATGTTTTTGGAAAAAAGAACCTTTTTGTATGATGATTAAAATTCAGTTGGGCACGTGGGAGTCATGCCACTCGATAAAGAGCTATTGTAAAGCCAACCGCATTTGAAACGTGCTTATCGCCAACATCTTTAAGACACGCGTATGATAAGAATAACTATATTTCGAAAAAGTAAATCTTGGATGTTTTTGCCCAATTGCTTTAGATACAATGAACGAAAAATAGATTGATTTGAGTTAATTCATGCTGAAATAAAAAAAACTCAGTTTTCATCCGAAGCACGCTCAAACAAATTTTCCTCATCCTGGCTTCGAAGATCAATTTGATGTCGTTTAAAACACTGTGGTTCGCTTTTATGCATATTACTATAAAACGGAACAGGACAGTAAAAGTTCATTTAAAAATCCCAAAGTTCGTGCTTTCGGGGCTGAGAGTATAAATTCCACCTAACTTGTTGAAGATGCGACTGCTTTTGAAACACAAACCCATTTTCACATCATGAGACAAAATCCTTTCCACTGAATGACCGACCAAGACTGTAATCAAGCAAGGCATTTTATCTTCTTGCAGGCAATCGACTACTCAGGAGAAGGAACCAAGACTGCGCAAGCCATAAGGACCGCAACTCAAGAATGCTTCAGGGCTGACCGAGGAAAACGAGCCGGAGTCCCACTTGCCGTGGTCATCATAACAGACGGCCGATCCCAAGATAGTCGGGACCTCGCCGACGCCACCAAGCGTTTGTACGAGTCCGCCAAGCAAGTGTTCGCCATCGGTGTCAGTAAGTGTCCATTTGCTGTTTAACTGAATGGTTTAATGAAAGCACAGGAGTCACGATCATTTTTGTGGCAGTTTTTGAATACTTTAAAGCGGGTGTGAGACTTGAGTATCCGTTTTGATGGACGAAAGCTTTAGCTTCTACCCCAAGCATTGATACGATTCGTCGCATGTTTTTGTCTAATGTAGTTTAGGTCAGTTAGAAATTTTCAGATATTCAATGGTGGTTTTCCAATGTTTTAAAGCCAAATTGACAAAAACATTGATTTCAGTGGAAGCTTTGTTCTGAAGAACGTTAATGCCTTGCAGCTAACCGGGTGAACGAAGCTGAACTTCTCACCATCGCCAAACAGGACACGAGCCGATACACCGTCGTGGACGACTTCGGTTCACTGGACACCAACCTTATTGCAACCCTCTCGTCCAAAATCTGCGTTCAACCTGTGGGCGATCACTTTCTAGCAGTGAGTGCAATTTACTGTGTAACCATGTTTTCGCTGAAGTGCTTCGTACTTTTCGTGCGTTGAAACCAATTTGACGGCCCAGGAAAATTGTTAAAAGGAGCGGCCGGGCTTCCTGCTAATCAAGTTGTCTTTTTTCAAGTTTGATGATAGGTGAACATGACGTTCAGTGAACGTCAGCAAAACGTTTGTGATGTGCGTCTGAACTCTGACTGCCAACTTATTATTTTGACGTGGTAGGCGTCTGAAGGCTTTCCAGCATTTCGATGGCGAAGAATACGTTAAAAAGAATGGCGCTATGGAAAGCATTTTCATCTTGTGATTCTAATTAAAAGAAAATAGGCAGCACAACTGTGATGAGAAATGGTTTTCGCATTCCCGAAGTTTAAATATAATGGAAATTTTTGTTTCAGCAATTGAATATTTGAATGATTTTGACCTAGCTTCTTTCTTACTAATAACGGTATAACATTAAGGGGGCAAATAACATTCACATTGAGACAGAGTAAAAACAGTAAAGGTTCATGCCAATCAAAGAAATTCGGTGCCAATGTGCATAGACCAAGTTTGAATTGGCTTTCTTTACCCACTTGCTCTTGAAGTTATCTTTTGCTCGTGTTTTCATTACTTTGAAGAAATTTTCAGAAAATTAAATAAAACAATGTAGCAATATTAAACAAACAAGTGTACCTAAACAAAAATACGCNAAAGCTTCAAGACTGTAGAATTCTCTTCCTACGTCTGTCCAATCACTGGGACCAAATTTGTTTCGTTCCAAGTAACTGCTTTAATCTGTGGATAGNCGCATGAAGTACTGCATCTCTGTGGCGTGAATCCGTGAGCCACNTCCTGGTTGTGCATGCTNCGTTTACGTCACTGTCCATTGAACCCAGATAAACATTATCGCTTGTGCTTGTGTGGTCTTTCCGAGACTGAGACTCATATTTTGCTACAATGCGACCNAACCAGAGCTTCACGTCAGGTTATGTTAACTTCCATTAGAAATATTTTTTTGAAAGAACAGGTGCTCACGCTATCTAAACTAAACGCACTGAGTCAAGCTACGTGGGATCGTATTCTCTTATTTGGCCACGTTAAAATATAACGCCCTTCCTCTTCGCAATTATATGGTGCCGTTTGTAACTTTCTTTCGACAGCTTTGGCGTACTTGTAACTATTCGTATTTCTTGCGCTGGGAGTCCAACGTCTTTTATTAACTTTCTGTAATGAATTTTTTGCGTCTTTATTTATTAATGAAACCTCTTTTGCATCTTTATTTATTAAAATTTTGCCACCATTATATCGTATTGGTACTGGTACTGGCAGATGGCATTCTAGGCTCTAGCCTCTCGTCATTTACCTTTAAATAAAATATATAAATACGCTAAAGTTTTAGTCTAATTAAAACAAAATGTGTGATGATATCATCTCATAAATGTCACAATTTTCTGCGTGCAACACATATTGCTACGTTAAACAATTTTGGGGTTTGCAGTAAGTGAAAACGCAACCAAAGAAACCACAAGCTTTATATATAATTTGGAAGATATAAAACCCAGTTTGATAAAAAAAATAATTTGATTTTATCATAGGATCAGTAAAATAAAGCTTTGCTTTTATTAAGTCGGACGAAAAAACATGCGACTTTGACGAGTGTTCCATTTCAAACGGCGGTTGCTCTTTCGAATGCACCAACACGGTGGGCTCTTTCTACTGCACATGCACAGAAGGAGAAGTACTTGCGGAAGACGGAAGAACTTGCAGTACGTAGACGGTTGTTCTGTTTGTTCATGCACTTCTTGTGTTTTGTTTGTTTTATCTATAACTTTCTTTGTACTCATTGGAAGACCAAGTGTAGGTTTTTGCAACAAGAGTTTTTTTTGAAAGAATAGTATTTCCACCCAAATCTTTTAGTGATTGGTACTTTCTAATTCTTGTGAAAACGAAGCAAATTGCTTGCACACTTTTGGCAAATCCGTACGAGAACCTTTCAAATTCCAGTAGATGAAAAAATTGGAATTGTCCGTTTCTGTAATTTTCTGTTGCACGATTAAATTTGCTGCAAGTTGATTTGTTTCAGTTTCTCTCTTTACTTTTTGAAATCTTGCCGGTATCGCTTGGCGACTGGCTATCTTTTATTCTGCGCTGCGCGTGAGATAAAGGAACCAAACTTCTTTTTGCAGTAACCGATGCGTGTCTCATCGACAATGGAGGTTGCTCGGGCAAGTGCATCAACAAGATTGCTGGCAGCGTTTGTCTGTGCGGCAATGAATTTGTGGTAAGCGAGAGACGTTCATGAAGCTGGTTTAAACTTGCCGCGTGCCACTAAGGTTTCAAAGAAGAAACAGCCCATTGACGTTCTCTTGTGCATGCTAGTGACGTAAAACACAAGAAGACCTGTTTTTTTCATCGTTCAGGTTAACGAAGGCCAATGCGACGACTACAACGAATGCAGTGACGAAAATGGTGGTTGTTCTCACACTTGCGACAACCTAGAAGGGGGTTTCGAATGCAGATGTCCAGAAGGGATGATTCTTGGAGCTGATAAGAGGACATGCGGTATTCAAATGTTTTGTTGAACTTGAGTTTTTTTACTTGTTGACATCATCAATTGAAACCCACACACGCGATGAATCGTTGTTTCTGAAAATGGCAATCGTTTACTTTTTCCTGGCGCAATATTTTGCCGTAGCAACTGCAGCGAAATATTGTAGCCTCACCCTTTTGCAAGTGCGTAGAAAAATAAATGTGATGCTTACCTGAAGGAGTTAAGTACATACGAATCGACCAAGTAACTTTCTGGCAATTTTTGTGTTTGTAGGAAATCTTAGATTTCTTCGGTGACTCGTTATAAAAGTTTTGCACTGTTAAGGATGGGCGCTTTTGGACTTCTGCAGTGGATATTGCTTTTGGTGTGCTAAACAAAGGGTAGGCTCACCTTTTGAAGAAAATTGTCATCGTTTTGCTGTTTCAGAGGTCGACAGTTGCTTCAACCAAGTCGCACCCTTGAAATGTGCTCAGACCTGCACTAACGTTCCCGGTGGTTCATACTACTGCTCGTGCCAGGCCGGATACACGCTGAACGACGATTCGCACAACTGCACAGGTTTGTTTGCTGTACTGAGCGATTAAAAGCTCTAGGTTTGTTTAAAGCTTTCGAAGAATTCGACAACTGGGGCTGCTTTCTTCATTTTTCGATGATTAAAACTTGCACATATCTTTATTCAAGTAGTCTCCACGGGACGAAGGTGAAGGATTTGAATCCATTATCAAACATTTTAAAATAGGAAATCGCTTTCACGCAACACTACGCATTTTTAGTCCTACAGTCTTATTCACATAGAATCGATTTGTTTACTAGTCGTTTTCGATTGGTTTGAGAAAGGATAGTTCTCAAAACATGTCAGAACAAGCGCATAGTGTCGTATGATAATGTGCGTTGTTGCATATTTTGGCGAGAAAACCCTTTTCTCAAAAATAGAAACACACAACACACGTCGTGCATAAATGAGTTACAACATAAATGAGGTACAACATATGCAAGCAGAAGTAGCATAATTTTGTGATCTGCAAGCACCAGCAAAGTAAGCAAAAAAGCGCAGAGAGTTATCTGATGCAACTTGCAAATCAATATTTTTTTTGGCAGAAATTAACGAGTGCGACCTCAACAATGGTGGCTGTGAAAAGACTTGCACCAACACTCCAGGATCGTATAGGTGTGAGTGTCCAGCTGGTCTGATGCTGAGAAATGATGGCAAAACGTGCGGAGTTATCTGCTACACTTGCCAAAATGTTCTCACTAACGAAGAATGTGATACACCTGTGGTGGGTTTTGATGCAGCTATGATTTATTTAATGTACATTTTCTAAATAAATTTTTTGTCTCGCTTTGGATGCAACCGTTATGAAAAATAAAACGTCAACAATTACAAAATGTTATTCAATGCAAACTTGAAAATTGTTACAAAATATGACAGTTCACACCATCGATCTTTGGTTGTTAACGATTGTTTGAACACTTTACCTTTCAATTTGTTGTTGTATGGAGTTGCTGACAAAACACATTAGGTGAATGTGGAATTGTCAAAACAACTGCTAACGTTTTGCGATGACTCCAACCGTGTAAATACTTACAAGTCGAAAGCATCATTCATGTTTTCCTTTTTGCTACTTGTTGCGTCAGGCCTGCCAGTATGCTCAAGACGCCTGCTTTACAACTATGAGAACCCGTGATAACATCACACGGATCACAAAAGGATGTCAACAGACCCAAGCTTGTATCAACAACTTGATTCAGGTACAGACAAAATAATTTCAAAACTTTTGCGCCTCCATGTGGCGCTGTAGCTTCGTTTCAGTTGCATCGGGGGTAATGCTATAGAAAAAATAAGATGTAAGTCAAATGCAAGTGTTCCGTCAAACTAAATAACGTTTGTTGTTTTTTTCCAGCTTGTTGCTTGCATTAAAGCACTACTCTCCGGACTTACGTAAAGTAAGAACTGCCACAGCAACCTGGAATTAACGTCTAGTGTTCTGCAAATTTACTTTCAGCAAAGATAGCAGTAACTTTATAGCAATGCAAATCTGAAAAACACGTTAATTTCGTCTATAAATTGAATTTCACCGCTTTGTAACAAAAATGAAAACGTTGTGCTGTACTAGTCTTATCTCAAACTATCGTAAAGTCGAACGCTTGCGATTTTATTGTACTTCTTCTTAGCTGTCTTTCTACTTTCTTTCTAAGGACTCTCGTTTTCTTTTGCAAATCGCAAACGTTGCCATCTTTTGGTCACATAACAAGTATCACGTTTATCTTCGTACTATTTCAGATCCACGTGATTCTGGTGAAGGACCGTCGCAGTGCAACAGGAATCAGAAAAACTCCAAGTGCGAATGCTGCTGCACGGAGTCAATGTGCAACGCTGGCCTGTGCCCATACAACTTTACTCGTAAGTTTTGGTTTGTGTCAGTTCAACATGCATCAATCACGCCGAAATAACTTCGTTCGTTAACCGTAAACAAGCTTTGCACAATTTGCAATCGGAAAAAAATGTTCTTACGTGAAAAGGCGTGTTTTTTTGAAAAAATCTTGTTTCTTAAGAAATTCACTAAACGTTGGTCATGTTTACCCAAAAAAGGTTGGCCATAAGAAGACAAAAATATTTTTTCTAGAGGAAAAACTATACCTTACCGTTTTATCACAAAAAAGGCAAAAAATATTTGTGGCCCAATTTGATGAAAATAATAGTCAGACTTGCACTAAAATAATAGTTCCTTCAGATGTGGTTATTGCTGTATTGTGTAGTTACAAATTAGATTTTGTGACTAATCGTCATATAACAAGCACTATGTTTCTTATCATTTGTTTATACTTTAGTTCCTGGATGTCCATCATTTGAAAGAGAAGATGTCGTTTTCCGCGGACTTCAAGCAAACGGAGAAGTCTTCCCGGGAGGTGTAGCGACAGTTACTTGCAAAGCAGGTGCGGCTCTAAACCCAACTTTTTCCAATGTTAAAGGGGCACTCTATTTTTCAATCTCGTTTTCACATTTATCTTCTCGCTTTGTTTTGCAACAAGCCTAGATTTCTAACAGGCTAAGCAAATTAGAACAAACTTTAAGTGCTTCGTTAAGTGTCTACTGAACAACTCCCGACCGCTTCTTTTCAAAAGAAAACAATTCCAGTTAAATTCCAGACGCCGTCGAAACAAAAATTCAGATGAACAAACAGTGCAGTGAGTTTTGTTCCGACGCATGTTTGTCGTGGAGGCCAACCACGTGACCAACAACGTAAAATGACGCTCTCTGTCTCTGTCTCTTGCAGGTTACATCTACAGCCAGGCAGGCGCCGCACGCACGCAGCTGAACTGCAACTACAACTTTGTCAACGCAACCTCAGCATGGGATGGAGAACCCTCGGAACTGGATGTGTGCGTTGGTGAGTGGAAGCGTTAAAACCGTTTCTAACTTTAGGAAAATATTGATAATATGGATAGGAAGTGCGCTGCACTGTTGCATTCTCTTTCAGACATCAACGAATGTAACAATAACAACGGTAGCTGTGTGAGTCCAGCCGTGTGTGTGAACCTGCCAGGCTCCTATGAGTGCCAATGTCCGGAAGAACCCAGCGATTACGTTCTTACTGATGGCATTATTTGTGAACGGTACGTAAAGGTCTGCGGTTCGTCATTAAATTGTTGCGTTGAAGCTGAAGGATACTTCACAGCTGTCAACAAACATCACAGGGAACAGTTCATTAATTTCAGATCAACATGTTTCAGCTTTGCCATCCATGTCACATTCCACCTAAAACCAAAGAAAAGGATCTCTCCTTGTATCCGGTTGTGCGACACCAAAGTTTTTCTTTTACACCAAAATTTTTTACACAAAGCTATATTTTACCTGCAGCTCGTGTGACACCAACCTTTTTATGTAAACCGATCTTGTCGTCTGCGTTTCAGGGATGAATGCTCCGATCCGGATAATGGTGGTTGCTCTCACAACTGCTCCAATACTGTCGGCAGCTTTGTTTGCTACTGTCCGCCAGGAATGTCGCTGGTTGAAGATAAACTCACATGCGGTAAAGCATTCTTCCTGAAAAACCTTTGTGTGTCTGGCTTTGGTATAAGTGAGTTAAAAGTAAACAGTGCAGACTCGATTTGCATTCCATTTTTATGACATGTTCAAATTGGCAACATGCTTTTCTACGGGAGTGTGCAACCATGCAACACTTCCGGGACAAATGCACATAGCCAGATTGGTCCATGGAACAAAGCTGCATGTGTCCAGCTTCGCGGGATAGACAACTAGCTGATCACCCACGAAAGATTGGCAAACCTGGACCTTTCAAAACCTGGACCTTTGCGCGGGCCCCGGGTTGCATACCCCTGTTCAAACACTGTGTATCCTACTAACTAAAATAAACATGAAGGCGTATTTAAACTGATTGTTTCTATGTAGCAACTTCATACCACGTTTTCCATCACATATTTTCAATCGCATTTAAACTATGATAAATTAATTAATTTTGCTTGAGTCGTGGACCATTCGGATATTTTTGGTAGTGGATGTTGAATTGATGGGGAGTAAACGGCAGACAAGCAGTGAACCGTT
>JGI24159J19872_10007467_pt1 | contig 14334 bp, 11 predicted proteins | sample Ectturendosymbi4_FD_19872 | JGI IMG/M metagenome (IMG submission 19872) | reverse complement strand
AGCGATCCCAAGGGAGGAATGCGGGAGGGTCATCGAGAACTTTGCCCGCCGGATCCAAATGTGCCTGCAGCGCCGGGGAGCTCATTTGGAGCACATTTTTTTGAGTGCCAGTGAAACAAAGAGTTTTTGTAGCACACACTTGAAACTTTGGAGATGTCTGCTACACAGGCTTGGCCTAATGTAGCTGAAGTTTTGTGTCAATCTAAATGAAATTTTCGAAGTTATTCGATTTTTGGTGGTGACCGTTTGTTTTGTGTCACCCTGTAGTTGGCTTTCGTTTTTGACCCCCATCACCAGAAACTTGCGGCTCGCCTGAAAATACGTTGTTGCTCCCAGATTTTGTTTGTTTTTTAGCCACTGCAGCATGTTTCTGTAAATGCGGACGGGAAAATGTTTCCACTGTCCAAAGTCAGTTTTCAGAGCATATCACCACGTAGATAACTATCTTAGCAAACTCTTCACACAGACGTTTGGGTTAGATGGTGTCAGCTGAAGTATGCTTTTACCCAGTGTCCTGCTGAAGAATTGAATATTTACACGTGTTTGTTTTGCAGCTACATGCCGAAGCAAGTTCACTTCCAAGCAGAACTTGCTCATACTCTTGACACTTGCTGGAGTGGTGATGGGCATAGCGCTCGGTGCTGCACTAAGGGGTACTGGACTCAACCGCGAGCAAATACGATACCTTTCCCTGCCCGGTAAGCTGTTCCTTCGGGCTTTGCACATGCTAGTCCTGCCCGTCATTGTCTCCAGCATCGTCTGCGGATTCGCCGGCCTCAAGGGAGCGTCGAAAGGAAAACTTCTGACGAAAACAATGGCCTTTTATCTCACGTCGTCGATGCTGGCAGCACTTACCGGTAAGTGGATACCATTGTTGCACAAAAACAACTCAAAACGTTTTCAGATCAAGCCAACAAATCGCGAATGCGTCAAAGATCTATTCGAACATTAATGACGGCTACTACTCAGCAATTCCTTAGTTTCACATGAATATTGAAATATTTACCTTTTTCCACTTAATCGCCCAAAACCTTTCGATAAATTATCATTTTTGCCGAGGTAAGCCCTCTTCGAGGTAATAAACCTCTCAAGAGGTAGAATGAACTTGTACTAGAAGCAGATGCAGGCTTGGCGTTTGAGGCGTAGTTGGGAAAAGGTGCCCAGTTAAGCTATACCTTGTTGCAGTTGTTGCTAAGCTGTCCCGAATTGGAGTTTTTGGATACGTTACCAGTGAAGTCTTAGCCTTTAAGTTAGAATAACGCTGGGTGTCCGTCTGTAATCGGGACAGCAGTTTCACAAACATTTCGTCAAATATCTTGGTGGCAGGGACCCGGAGATCGGGAGCATGACAAGGGCATTGTTCCCTGCCCTTTCAAAAAGGGGCAACGAGTCCGAGGTGCCTTTTTATAACAGTATCGTGGGTAATTTCATGAGTTATCAAGATCCAATTGAAACAAATTTATTGCAGCTATTCGCGCACTCAGAGTATAAAAGAATGGTTGTCTATAATTTCTGTTTCTGTTATTATTTTTGAGGTCAGCATTGTTGTTGAACTGAAACAAGGATATTGGCAACGATTTTTTTGTTTTTTATAAGTTTCCATTTACCTCAACTCTTTTGCTGCCTCCCTTCCCCTCACCGCTGCTCCGGCGCTCGTGCTTGGTGGGGGGGGTATGGCACCACGATAAATATTGTACCAGTCAATGGATTAGCGACGCTGCGACAGTGGCGCAACCGACATTTTCTATTAAGGCGGGACAAAAGCTGGAGTTCGCAAACTTGAGTTACATATGCAGGTTAGAAAACAATACGTTGCTAAAACCTGCAGTTTTTGTTCAACCCATTCATGAATCACAAAACATTCGTTGATGAAAAGTCTAGTAGGCGTGTACAAGAAGCTGAAGAAAGATGTCCTCTTGTTCTCATCGTAGTTTGATACTCTTTTGTCTTCGGAAGAGGAGAGCGACGGTGTCCTGTCCACTTTAACCTTGGCTCAGGGACGGATCCAGCTAGTAATGTTAGGGGGGGAACGATTTCAGTAATATTTGGTAGTCAAGTCTCTTATCGGCTTCGCTACTGTAAGAGGGATGAAGTATACTTCACAACACTGCTGTAACAAAACAATGGACGACAGAATGGCCTCATAATTTCAAAGGCCACGATCGTGGTTTCTGCGGGGTTTTAAAGGGTTTTAAAGCAAGGTGCTTGTGGTTTATTAGTGTTTGCCCAGTTGTTTTAGGTGTGCTTCGCTGGTGTAATGTCAGCTATCCTTGCCAGTACCAGATCGAGATGACGCCAGTTTTTCGATCTTGTATGGCGACAGTTGACGTGCAAAAAATCCGGCGAAGTAGGCGTTTGTTGCGCGCAGCTGATGTTCACTGCACATGCCCAACGCTCTTTTGTCCATTTGCACTTCGTTTTCCATTGCCGTGCTTTCCAAGGAAACCTGGCCAAGAATCATGATCATTGCCAATTCGTGCGTTAAAATCTGCAAGAACATAAACATGTTCGATAGTTGGGATTGATTTCAATGCAGTAGACAGACTGTCATAGAAGCATCTTTGGTCTCTTCAGCACTAGAAAGAGTTGGCGCATAAACACAGACAGGTGTTCAGCAGAACGGATCTGTATAGTTTTACCATCGCGACTCGTTCTGAGACATCAATAGGCATGCTGGTGCGTTCGACCAGTTTGTTGGGAATTAAAGAAACCAGTGCCGTGAATAGCAGCCTCCTGTTTTCGTCCTGACCAGTAGAACGTGTTGTTTTTCTCCTCACATGCTTCCTGTAAAGCGACGATGTCAACTTGTTTGCTTTGTTTCCAGTTCCTGGTCCAGCACGGGCGGATCCAACCAGTAAGGTTAGCGGGGGGAGGCGATTTCAGTAATGTTTGGTGGCCAAGTCTCATAACTGCGTCGTTGCTATAAGCGGGATGAAGTGTACTTCACAACACTGCTGTGACAAAACAGTGGACGGAAAAATGGCCTTGTATCGCGAATGTTTTCCGAATTGTAAAAAGTCATGGTGAATAAAGTCACTTGTGTAGGTTTTAGGGGGAGCAATCGCCCCCCCTGATCCGCCTCTGGTCCAGAATATCCATCTTTATCAAAGAAGGGATATTAGGGAAATTGTATTGTGGTCTGGGTCAGTAGAATATCCGGGTATCATGGTTCGAACATTCGAGCTACCCAGATGGAGAGCACATTGAGTATTTTTTGCAGCAGGTAAAATATTTACGTCTACATTTGACTTTTGCTCTACCCCAGCTTTTTTATAAATGGTTGTTGTACAGCTTAGCACATCGAATTGATTTTTAGAACTTTGCCTACGCTTGCTTGTCGGCACAGCAACGTTGGCGATTTTTAACTCTGTTGTAGGTGTATCACCGAATGCCAAGACGTACTTGTCCACCACATACAATTTGCGCAGAGAACAATTTTTGTTTGTAGAAGGGTTTATGACGTAACAAATTTCGAACACTGAGTTGTAATCGAAGCCGGATCTCAAGAAATCTGAACTGTAAAGCAAAGAAAACTAATACCTTGTCGGTGATACCAGGCCCGTAGCCACGGGGGCATTCGGGGGCAGTGCCCCCCAAATATTTTTGTGCCCCCCAAATTGTGTCGTGTCCACAAAAATTTGTTTTAAACATATAATAAAAACAAAAATATTGCCCCCCTAATATGTCTTTTGCCCCACCACACCTTATTAACTGGCTACGGGCCTGGGTGATATCCAATCAGTCACTGAACTCTCCACACTGTTAGTGATAATTAATGAAATTCAGGCAAGTTCTGTCTGTTGAATCAAGACTTTGAGTGACTGATGAATGAAGTGCAGCGATTGAGGCTTGCTTTACGCGGACATTGACAAATACACAACGCATGAACGACGAAGCGCTGTTCCTTTCTGTTTTTTAACAGATCACAGTACCTTCCGAGAACCTGATGATGTGCTTGCTTTAATTAGCTGTGGAATGTTGTGTGGAGTTACTGTACCGCTTCCAACCGTGGAAATTATTGAACCTTGAAAGCACTACAGTGACGCAATAAATTATTTTTAGAGCTTCAAGCCACATAGTTTCACCATCACCATTTTTCTCGAAAAGACTTGACCTTCTTCTGCGAGGAAGCGTATGTAGGGTTCGAAATGTACCATTGGCGCTTACCTCAAACTTTACCAATTGCGAGGAAAGTCTATTCATAGTAAGAGCACTGGTCTGGTCCCGCACCCAAAACACCTGGCATTTTTGGTTTGCCAAACCGGGGTAAGAGCAGAGCTGCTTAAAAAAAGTTCCCCCATTTCGTTCGTTCCACCTTTCTGTTTCGCTAAAGCCCGCGCCAAAGCAGCAAAATCCTACAACTGGTGAAAACCGAAACCGCCGCCGGATTGTTCTGCAAACGCGCGGTCACGTACTTGCTTCAAAAGCAAGGAAGGTCAGGGCAGCTGCATTGGGCCCCGCGCCAAGGTGTTTGGGTAGATTATTCATTTTCGCCAGATACACCTTCCGCTTGAGAATTCAGTAGAAATGCCACATAGATTTCATTGTTAACAAAGAACGCTCTCGTCAGAACTAGCGAACTTCCTCTCGAACGTTAGCAAACATGCTCAATTCTCGTGTTAGTGCTTTACCGTATATCTGCGCTCTGCCACGATCGTAACACGGTTGACTGAACACGATGATGTCATAAAATCACTGCTCAGAGGGGCCCCGCGCTTAGGTCTTGCATTGGGCCCCGCGCCCAGGTCTTGCATTCGACCCCGCACCTGCTAGGGCCGGCCCTGAGGAAGGTCGAATGGAAATAATGCAGACATTCTCAATGTGGGATGGTGCGTGTCAGGAGGAACTAACCGTTACACGTCTAAATGTGAAATGAAACGAGAGCATTCGCTTTACACGAAACTGCGAAATTACGTAGATATTCACTGCAGTCCCGACGCCAGGGGGAGGCTTTTGTAGGCTTAGTACCCAAACAAAGCTTCAAATACCCCAAATTGAAATATGAAACGCTAGAAATCAGTGGAGTTTTTATCAATCCGTATTCTGTTCTGTCATTTATGGACAGAGCAGTATTGCCTTTGTCTGGGTTTATTTTTTCGGTCATAGACTGAATTTTGTTTGAAATGGCCGAAACAATTAAGTCAATTCGGTCATAATGACTGCAAAGGTAGGCCAGTGAATACTGTTACGGCGAGTGTTAATATTATTATGGGACAAATGACCAAAATGACTCAGTGAAAAAAACAGGCCCCTGTTACCTAGAATGACATCGCCTGATGATTTTTGATGCGTTTGTGATGTTGTGTACGTATTTGAGGCTTGAGCGCAAAGTTACAGCAGCATTCGTTGCTTGGGGTGTGGAACATGCAGTTAACCCATATGCCTAGTTTTATACGTCCAGAAATCTGACTTCCTCTAGTCTTGATCAACGTATTGTGTGTAGGCCTAGTGATTGTTGTGAAATGGTGTATTATGGCTAGCCCAGATACATAGGCGTAGCCAGTGGGGCCCAAGAGGACCTTGCCGCCCCAAAAAATTGTAGCATAACGTGTTGTTTTGTGCTTTAAGAGGCGGTGTCCCAAACAAAATACTGTTGCTCGCTGAAAGTCTAAATGTTTGCCCCCCAAAAACAATTTGGTCTGACTACGCTACTGCCCAGATGGTCTTTTCGTATTTTGTACTGCATAGAGGCAAGATGCCTTTAGTACTTACGACCAAGGTTACACATTTGCGCAGCTTGCTGTTCAGGCAGCAAGATGGAGTTAATAGTGTAGTTAGAAGGGTTTATTTGGCAATCACTGCTAACCTTACCCCGACACAGTAGTGCAGTTAGTGGATTATCTATGTTAATCATGTTGCGTCCAGGTGGGTCCAGTCCGTACTTGTCAACATTTGTAGCCTATCTCAGATGCAAAATAGTACTAATCTATACATGCGTCATGTATCGGGAAAGTAACAAGTCTAGACATCAGAAAGGTTCAAGCATGCGTTTTTCGAATAGTAAAAAGCCCGATGCGCATGCTTTTTAAGCAAAATTCACTTGACCTCAGCGCATGGTACACTTTATCAATTTGCGTTAATGTAAGAAAACGTTCATTGCGGTGCATTGCTTTGACCGGCCCCAGATTTGTTCCTTTAGTCACATTGTTTTCACAATTGAACGATAGACTTGATTCCGTTTTCTTGCGAATTAACTGTTAACTTCTACATTTTATTACATTTCCAAAAAATTGTCGTCAATTAAATGATAATGATTAAGACCAAATTCCTTTTGTTAAGCTCGTTCAAAAATTTTAGTTGCAAACTACGAGCCTTTTATGGGCGTTTGTGGGAATATATTTGATAATTTTATAATAAATTTGCCTGCAATGTAAATCACAGCTTGCAAATGATGCATCATAAATCAAACGTAAATTTTCTGATGTCAAGCCACCCAGCTCAAACGTAAAGCTCCCCTATTGAATATCTAGCGACGGTTCTGATTCACTGTGCAGCAAAGCAACATGCAGTGAGTTCAATAGAAAGCAATCTGCGCTGCTCACACAGCAAAATTGTTTTACGTCATTTACTGAATCTTGCCTTCGGGGAAGGCAGAGCTTTATTTAATAAACAGTAGCGTAATTGAGTTGCAGCGCGTGTGGTGTTACTAGTCTGTTATGGCGACAACACATGCTACTCTACGGCAAAGCAAGGCTAGCTGCATTTACCCGGGCTTGCTGCATTGTCGCTAATTGCTTGCGGTATGAGCTGACAGCTGTTTGGTTTCTTGCAGATTGCTACGGTAAAGATCATACATGAAACCTCAAAGGTAGTGCTTCTCATTCTTTTATTGAGACGACCCAGATACCACGCGTGAAAGAAATCCTCACATTGCGCAAAAGAAATACTTACCTTCGGCTACCTACCGTACCAAACTACTTTTCAAACTTGAGTTCCAATTTTTTTTAAAGGTTGAAACCAGGGATCACAACTGCTCGCTTGCTACTACAATGCCAGCAAAGAATGACACGTGCAGTCATTGTGATGTCACAATGGTAATCGTGGCAATTGGTAGCTACAACACATCTTGCGTCAGAATCAGAGTAAAGTAATAGAGCACTCAGTGTCAATGACGTCATGGTATTTCTGCGCAAATAATTAATAATATTACGGCGACCTTCCCTAAAGTAAACGGCCATCCACTTTTGGGTCGCAACCCAGGGTTTACGATAAGAGGCACTGGTTTGAGGCTGAAGGCTTGGTACGTCGTGACCATCGTTCTGCGCGACACAAGGCAAGGGCAGCTGCCAACACAAACCCACGTGACCTTCTCATCGACGCGACGCCCAAAGGAATATCGACGTTGAAATATGCGACCAGGACGTTGCTGCAGGAGGCGCCACGGTAAGCTCTCAGCGAATTTATGTTTCTGCGGCGCGGGGTTCCAAGTGCCGGGCACGCAGCCGGTCGGTGGTCTGGAACAGCGGTTCTCAACTTTTTTGGCCCGCGGACCGCCTTTTCAGAAAAAATATCCGCAGGAGCAGGACCGCTTTGGTTTGCTAACACCTCATGAACAACTAATCGAAAGTGTATTGCACACAGATCAGTGAATTCAAGGGCATGTTCAGCTTTAGTCCTGAAACACTCTGTGGACCACTAGAAATTCCAGGCGCACCACTGATAGTCCATCTGGATCACATTGGGAATCCCTGATTTAGATCAGTGGTTTTCACCCTGGGCATTTATTTCAGGAGTTGCAATTAGAGAGTTACGCCTGGTAGAAGCCAGGCTTAGCCTGTTCTTTGCGATTGGACGACGAAAATCGTGGATAGGGTTCTTTAAAGTTATAGTGAATTGCTACAGTGGGTCGCGGTACAAAACAGGTTGAAAGTCGCTCGTTTAGATAAAAGAACTTTGCTGGATGGTAAGCTGCGGAACATTTTACTGTTACACTGCAAGCAAGCTTTCTCCCCTCTGGTAAAATCCAGCTGCTGCGCCCTGTTCGACCCGTCAATATCTGTCGCGCAGCGCGCTCTTTCTAGATGCTGTGGTCGATGACACAGTGCCGCGGCGAACAAGAAAGACACCCAGTTTAAAAAATCTGCACATGCATTGGCGCGACTGGTTGAGAGTTTCAAGAGGCAAGCGTTTTGTTCCCTCTTTGAAGTCACATATGCGGCGTTTTCCTCTGAGATAAGTTTTGTCATGAATTGGTGCGTCTTTAACAGCTTTTGATGTTTTATAAAGGAAGTGTGAATTTGTCCAAATAGAATTCAACAAATTACGGGTTAATTTACAAGCAATAAAACGTCGGCGTGTAAGGTAAAACACAAAACTGGTTCAACGTTTTCTGCGAATATAGCAAAAGTGAGGTTGGTTCTTACTCAGCAACAAAGCTTCGAATGGAAAAGTATGTCTTTCCAGAAACTCAAGTCAATCTACGCTGCAAGCAGGGCTGTCAAGCCGCAACTCAAATTTCAGGATCCAGTTCCAACATCTAAAAGTTTTTGCTTCCAGTATCAAGCGAAATTTCTGACCTATTACTGTTTGTCAGTTATTTTGCTTCTCAGAGTAAAGGAATGAAGTTTAGCGATTGCTTTTTTGATATGTGTGTTGTGTAGATTGAAACATTTTGGTTAGATGTCACATACCCACAACAAGCTACAGTTCGGTAATAACTATAACCACTAAAAACATTGGACTTAGTGTTAAACCTCAATTGCATTTCTTTTTCTAACCCAAACCCTAACACGACTCGCCTATACAGTAGACCCTAAGCCCAATCATAAGTTTTCTCAGCGTATTTGATATGTAGAATATGACTCTGTGCATGCGCACATGGCATAAAGTCAGAAATTTCGCTTGACACCGGCTCCAAAATTATTTGAACCATTGAAAACTGAAAAATCTTGCATTATTTGCACAACTCGCTTGCGCCACAACTAGGACTGTGGAACTGGAACCCAAATTTCAGACTCCGGCTCCACTATCTAAACGTCTTTGGTTTCGACTCCAGCTCCAATTATCAAAAATTTCGTGGGTTCCGGCTCTCGCTCTACTACAGCCTTAGCTACAAGTAAATAGCAATGCACTTCAGCAGTTCGAGAAGTTCAAGTAAATTGGATGGTATTTACGTGTGGGAGATGACGGAAGACAGATGAAATAGCAATACAAGGATTGGCAAAGAAAACACAGCGTTGCGTGAGCTTCATCGTTCCGAGGTCACAAAACGGGAGCTTTCAAATCGCAAAGCTGTCAGTTTTTTAAAATTGGTCTTTGTTCCGATCCTCACCTTTGGCCATGAGCAAGGCAGCAAACCAGGAGAAATTCACGTGGGGGTGGGGGCAAAATGATTGGCGCTTTCACAATGTTTTTGAAAATTTTAGGGGGCAATTGCCCGGTTTCCCCCCTGGTTGCAGGCCTGGCCATGAATCTTGGATAATGATTGAAAGAACTTTTTCAAGTACAAGCGGCAGAGATGGGATTTTTGTGGAGGGCGCACGGCGTGACACTTCGCGACAAAGTGCGCAGCTGTGCATTTTGCAAACCCATGTATGTCGATCCACTTCTCGTCTATATGGAGATATCTCAGCTACGATGTTTCGACCCAATGACCAGAATATTCCAGGAAAGATTGCTGAGCAACGTCCTGCTGGCTACACCCACGGGAAAGCGGCCCGGAGTTCGACCTAGGACAAGGCGGCGTGATTACACGGCTGGCATTCCTTGGTCCCGTCTTGGTGTGAAGCCAGCAGAAATATTAAATTAGAGATTGCTAAAAACCGTGAGGTATTTCGAGTTCCCTTAGGGCTGCTACCTGACTCTTCCGTGAGGAAAACGGGTGCGAAAAGTGAGTGCCCTGGTTGCCCTGATTTTGAAAACGTTCACGCCGATAGTGGGACGGCCTCACTCAGACACCCGTCTCACACCCTATGCTTCATTCAAATTTAGGTTGCGCCTTCTTTACCATCACGGATTGCTTCCACGGGAGGTACATCTACAACCAGTTCACTTCTGATTGATTGCAGTGCCAAAGGGGAAAGTTGCAGTCAAAAACATATTTATCAAAAAAACTCATTTTAAGATTTGAGGTCTTTGCCAAGGTTTCTCCATTGTGTGAAGATGTTATACAGTAGTTGCAAGTTGGCGAAAATGCCTCATTAAACCAAGTTGTGCATATGTGCAAGGTTCAGACATTTGCATGTTGTTAGCAGGTTGCTGACCAACAGCCCGCGCTACTTAGGCCGCAATCTAAGATGCAGTTCTTACTGGAAATACTTTGTGGTTTTGAAGGGGAAAGCATTTCAAGTAATTACCAATAAACAGATTCAACCCCCCTTGATTCGATTAAGTACGTCCATACGTCAACCGGGGTTTGAACCAGGGCTGTTAAGCTGGAATGCAAATTTCAAGTTCCGGATGCAAGCCTCTAAAATATTTTGGTTCCAGCTCCGGCATGTGTTTGGTTCTGGTACTGGTTCTAAAATTATTTATTCCAGTGAAAACTTAAAACCATTGTACTGTTGCATAATTACACAAGTATGGATGAGGTATCGCAAAATGATCTTTTGAAGGGATTGGAAGTTGCGTGCAAAAAAGTTTCAGCAGCCTTGATCTACACCGGACGAAGAAAGTTACGTACACATAAGGAACCTGGCATCCATATGTGGTGCTAGGTATTCTTCCACATAGTTCGATTCACCCATTCGCATTGAACGTGTTAAAATTTTTCCCACTACATTTAGTTAAACGGAAACAGATTAAGTCACTCCAGTTCTGGCTCCAGGATATCTCCAAGCTTCGTTTCAAGCTCCAACCATCCAAACTTGCTCGGGCTCTGGCAACACAGCCTTGGTTTCAACTTGTGGCTATCAGCCTGATAAGCAAAAACAGTGACATTGTCTGTGTGCAAGGCAACAAGACTAAAGTACTAAAAAGTGATTGGCTGTATTTTCAGTACACGTTACAAGCGCAAGGTCCTTCATATTCAACCGCACAGGCGTGTGGTGGGTAGAGCTTGAACGTATTATTGTAGAGAATTTGCAAAGTGTGCATGAGATTGCAAAAGTAACGCTGGGATTGCGAATTTTTTGCAAAAAACTGTTTAGGGGCGATACATGCGTGCTATGTGCTGTTGCTCCACGAAGTCGTACAAAAAACTTTCCCTTAGCAGCTGACTGTCAGGCGTACGAATTCCGAGTTATTTGTAAGAACTAATTCTGACCTAACAGATACCGAATGTTAATCTTCAAGAATTCGGAAAATGCTATTTTCTGAAATAGAACAGGGTTTGTCCGCGTTAAGGTGGTTCTTTTGATTGCAGGCGCAATAACTGATTTGCAGTTCCACTCCTAATAAACCAAGTCTTCTTCCCCCTCAACGTTCGGCAAGTGTCTACTTCGCTGACGCAAGAATTGACTTTTTCTTTTGAGACGTTACGTTTAGTCGCTTACAAACTTGGATAAAATCTCAAACAGGAACGCAATAAAGCGGACCAAAAACCCATGCGCAAAAGCAGACGATACGTAAAAGTTCCCACTCCGTTCTATCAAAGATCAGAGGTGCATCTACGCTGTGACCACTAGAGCAGAAAGAAACTTTGTCCAAAAGCATAAGCATTCTACCGCAGCAGAAACGCAAATGACCTGAGACTGCAAGTGCAGATTGCGNTCGCTTCCACTGGCATGTTGACAAACAGTGTCATAGCGACTCTCCCAAGCGTGACTGTTGTTTAGTTCAGGTGTTTCAAGTAACATCCTNNAGTATTGACAGACGTTCTCCCAGACCTATGCTTGCTGCTGTGTTGAAGGATAGACTTGAGTGTGGCTTAATGCTAGGTTTTCAATTTTTTAAAGTTGATGTTGCTGTGAAAAAATATTTGCACATCCAGGTTCTCTAACCGCTCGCTTGCAGGCAACTTAAAGTTGTTTGCTCCGGTTTGGTCAGTTTTTTGCATTTACTAGCTTGTTTTGAGTGCTCCTTGTAAGCAAAAAAGGTTGCATCCTGTAGAAAACATTTATCCCCAAACTTGAAAAAGTGCGTGGCAGACATGCAGTTTCTGCCTGAATCAGGTATGTTTTTGCTCTTGAAGTCCCACGTGGAATGGGTCTCAGTGAGACCATAAACTTAAGTGGTACTTGTAGTGGCGGATCTAGACCAGGCATTTTTTCGGGTTGAAGTCATATAAGGGGGAGCCAAAAGAGTCTTCACTTGTTTAATTATCCCAGATTATCTGTGCCAATCGTTGGGTATCACACAAAAGTGGTTGCGTTTTGTAGGCCAAGAAAGTAGCTATTTTTATTGGTTGAACTACACGATCTTTCGGAAAATCAACACAGTACATTAACTCGCAAAACGTTTGAAGCGGGTCAAAAAATGGGCGCCTATTTTTCACAAGCTGCACAGTAAACAAGAACACTTTTGGTGTCACAAACAATCTCTTATAATAAAATGTATTTAAAAGATATACCCTACAACAGCNTACTGCTCGCTAGTGTTTGACACTGTTTTAGCAATCCTTAAACGAGATCTGAAGAACCATGCNTGAAACGTATTCTCGATCTGATTAGTAGAACGGCTCTTCTTACACTAACAAGTGACAACTCAAGTCCCACGACAGGAGTCGAGTAAATAGGTAAATGACAATCCCGTTTCCAGACAAAGCTTGTGCAGGTACATGTACATGGAAAAGCATATTTATTGCTGAACCGACAATTCAAAAACAACAAAAAGTACTGCAAGGCATTTGCTATGACATTACTCCCACTTTAAATACCTCTGCTGACTATCGTGAAAAACAATCTCATAATTGCATGATGTATTCACACTTGGCCTAAAAGCATATTACCACACAAAGCATTTAATGCCCCTAATAACGGTATAATTTCAGTCAATCAAAAAGGTGTAATTTGAATCAATCAAAAACGGTATAATTTCAATCAATCAACACTGCTTCACATGCTTGGACGTGGACTTCCGATGTGAAAAAAAAACATCAATCCCACGTAGTCCCGGTTTAAAAAAAGTTGCAACACTGTTCAACAGAAGCAAGACACCGACAGCCCAATGTCTAATAATTTGCATTACATACATAACCCAAGCCTTTTTGCTTGTGATGTGTCTGTTTATAAACATTTTTCTCGCTTTTTCAGCCAACACACCACAAACTTTACTAAACTCCAAATTTAAGCTGTTTATCGATGCATCGTTTATCTGTCGTAACTTAAACAAGCTAAATAGCAAACAAGCTGATGTTGGCTGCGGATTTTGCAGACTACTTACAGTTTGTCATATTCATCTTAGGCCAACTTTATATCGAAGCGTAAACGTTTGCCACAACCGAAAGACTTGTGCTATTTCGTGATATACATTGGAAGCTCAGCGCTGAGAACAAGCGGTGGCCGAATCGGGGGTGCCGCATGGGCCTAGGTCCTCCAACTTTTTTGTGGGTGAGCCTGGCCCCCTACTTTTACATTTTAAATTTTGCTTAAATAAGTAAATCGCTTAATGAAAACAAATTTCTGTAGTTTCTCTGACGTGCTCTTGTGCCCCCCATCTTTGAAAAAGGTTCCTCCACCACTGCTAATAACACAGTTACCTTCTCAAAGCAAACTGTAGGAAAGTAGCGGATTTTCCCGGTAATCGTAGTATCCGAAACTGTGGCTCAGGGCCACTCAAATGGCGGTCCGCGGTCCGAATCCGGACCTTTGGATGGCGACGGCCGGACCTCGTCAGCCACTCAAAGGTGTATTCTGTACCCAGAAGTTTTTATACCAAAATTTTACTCTTTTGGCCGTACTTCTAAAGCATTTACTCCTCACCAACTGTGTGATTGTCGATCAAGCTGTTGTTCAGCTATATTGCAGTGCACACCTGAGTTGGGCAAGCTACGATTTTTTGGTTCAAAGTAATTGCTTCGTCATAATTGCTCAGCAATAGCTCGTCAGTACAATGTCTATCCTGGTGAAAATAGTGGATTCAAGGCTAGAATATAGCAACGAAACCTTTTCTTTCCGAAAACAATACAATTATACATATTTATTTGTGCACAGTTATGAAAGATGCTTGAGTAAGGGAAGAGTTTTTCAGAGATTTTGGTCCTTTAGGAATGTGAAGAAAAACTAAGGCATTTTCAGCTTTTTAGGAAATGATAAAGAAAAGGAAACTGTTCAATTTTTGGCTGACATAGTGTAACACCTCAACGACTTGAATGTAAAACTTCGAGGAGAAAAACATAGCCACTACTCTTGATTTGATCACTACTACTTGTCCTTTCCAGAAAAAGTTTAATATCTTCAAACAAGTCATTCAAAACGAACTTAGTCATTTTCCGAGGCATTTGGGGAAAATAAAAGC
>JGI24159J19872_10007466_pt1 | contig 14334 bp, 12 predicted proteins | sample Ectturendosymbi4_FD_19872 | JGI IMG/M metagenome (IMG submission 19872) | reverse complement strand
CGGTTGGCGCCCAGGGCCAGGCAAAGTGGGCCAAGGTGGCCTAAAAGTCCTCCACTTATGACGTCACTCACAAAAAACCCGCACGCCCCAAGCAAAAAAATTTTTTCGAATGCATACTAGAAGACTTGCCACGTCTTTTGAGACTTTCACCAGGTCTGTAGAGCATACCAGACAGGAGAAATTCCCGCGCAAAGCCACGTGCATTTAGGTGTTTATTTTCCGAAAATCCCCAGCCGGACGCCAAAGTGTTAATCATGCACGATGGAGAACAATCACTTAAATCCAGCCAGCCTTGTTTTAACAAGGTCAGAACCAGATGAAAGCTGGACTAACTACTACCACATGTGAACTCTGAAATGTGAGTTATTGCCGTTTAGCAAACTATATATTGCATGACTCAGGCCTGATAATTGTGTCAACTATCTGGGTTGACTGTACATACCTTGTGGCATTACTTGCATATACGCAAAACAATAAAATGTCTTTCTATAACTGAAAACCACAGTGTAGGGAATGAATCACCAAAAATTTGAACACAAAATAGCAGTCTCACAAATTGTCTTCACTTAAAAGTTTCTATGCTCATAAAATCTCAAGTAAATACGTTTTGATCACTTTTTCTAATACTTGTCCTCAAAATTAAGCCCTTGTTGACAAATAATTTTCCTATGTTCTACAAACTATACCGCATTTGTGTATTGCAAATAGTTTGCGAATGTTGAAAACTTCCAATTTGATTAAACCTATGCTGCCATATATTAAACAAATTCAGCGGTGTTTTAAAGAATATATTAACAGTTTGGAAATAAAGTTCATTGNAGGCTGTATCATAGGAACGGCAAATAAAACCCAGCTGCAATAGAACCACAGCTTACCAACAACATCAACTGCTTTCCATTAGTTGTTGAAAATTTTATAAGTAGTTTCTTATTTGTACTTATCCTCGATTTAAGAACAATAATTTGAAAACAAAATGAAAATGCAGTTGTACAAATTATGCAAGCTAATCAAAAAAGACCATGTAAGCAGGTATGCAAGTGGAAATAATACCATACTATTGGTGATACAGTATGAGCAACACTAGTAACATTGGTGGCTTTAGGTACAGGATATTTATAAAAAGAAAAAAAAATAATGAGTAGTCCTACAACATTTGTCTAATGAACAGGTATGCACAAGGTACACTGCACACTGGTTCCAAGAATAGAAGTGGTATGCAAGTAAAAAAACTCAAATATCATCAGCAATATATCATATTGCATGAAGGTAAGCACTTTGTATAATGTTTTTCTTAGTTTGTTTACTATTCAACACATATCCTGGAGATAGTAGAAGACTCTTAGAACCAGGGGGAACTTTACCTTGTTTTTGCTCCCCAATGCTACAATTCCACATGCACTGTATGAAGCAATACTCTAAAAAGAATCATTTTCTGGGGCCTTAGTTGTACACGTACACATGCAATACAGAAATGAATGAGATTTATCTTTTACAGAATGAACTAAACCGCTAATAGAGATTATGACAGGAAAGTCGTAACAGTTTTGCTTTCTTTTTTCTAGATATGCATTGGTATGAATAAGTTGTGCCATCAAATGCTCAGGTCCACTGGATGTATTTTTCATTAAACATAATTTATGAACATGCTATCCATGCATCTAAATTTCCAACTATATTTTTATGTGGCCCTTACTGTAATTTATAGTTTATCAACTTTCTTCACATTGGCAAATAAAATAATGAACCTACATTTTACCAGCCTCTTAACACTTTTCAGTAAGATCATAACTGTTGCACGTTATATGGTAGAATGAATGTTGTGCAAAACCCCATTAACTAGCAGACAAAATGCAATCTGCAAGCAATGCCTACTGAGCTGGCAAATAACACAAATAAGCTGTGGTGTTTTTGTGATCGAAAAGCCCGAGCAGCAAGCGCGCAAAGCTTTGCACTATGGCAGCAAGCAACAATAGATATCACATGCCGTGATTACTTTATTATTGCTTGTTTATGCCACTTATATAGGAATGTTGTTCTTCGCGCACATTCTGTTCGTGGTGAAACGTGCATTCAGCGCAATGCCAGCAGAGAGGTTGCAACAACATCCCCTCCTTTTTCAAAGAATCGCACTGATAGCAGTTCTTTTTGTGAAGGTTTTACTTGGCTCGAGCTTCACATTCTGGTCACAGCACCATTTTGTTGCGATTGGAAAAGCCCGAGCGGCATGTGCACAAAGCTTCGCACTGTGGCAGCAAGCAACAATAAAGATCACACACAGTGATCACTCTATTATTGCTTGTTCGCGCCACTTATATGGGTGTTGTTCTTCGTGCACATTCCGTTTGTGGTGAACCATGTATTTAGTGCAATGCCAGCGCAGAGGCTGCAACAGTCTTAGAGTGCTTTATACTTATTGGAAGGATTCTTACGCATTCTAGTTCTAGAATTAGAAGAAAGCCCTATAGGATGTGCAACTATGATTTTGTGCAATGGCATGACCACTACAAACATATAGATAATTTGAGTTAAAGGATATGTTTTAATACACTGATTTGAAAATCACGGAACAAGAGAAACCAGAGCATAACTAGCTAAATGCATGCTCGTGTTAAATTCATTCAACACTCTGGCGTCTGGCCACTTTTGGGGATTTCCGAGAAAAAAACACCAAAATGCACGTAGCTTTGCATGGGAATTTCTCTGGTCCGGTAAGTGCTACAGACCTGGTCTAAGTCTCAAAAGACGCGGCAAGTCTTGTAGCTTACACTCAAAAAAAAACTTTTTGGTTGGGGGATGCAGATTTTTTGTGAGTGACGTCACAAGTGGAAGACTTTTAGGCCACCTTGGCCCACTTTACCTGGCTCTGGGTGCAAACTGTTAAATGGTAGTATTTCGCTGAAGTTTTTATTGGAAACTAGGCTACAATCCGTGTCTTTTGATAATTTGGATGACTCATTGAGGTTTCAGGTTCAAAAGTTATGATCTAAAGTAATAAAAATATTTGACTAATTAACTAATTAGATGATTAATTAATTTGTTTATTTTAGATAATAACTTTGAACCAGAAACGCTAGAAAGTCGATCAAAGACTCAAAAGACTTGGACTCGAGCCTAGTTTCCAATAAAATCTTTAGCGAAACACTTTGGCCTAGCAGTTGGGACCAAGGCCAGGCAACATGAGCCAAAATGGCCCCATAACTGCTTTATTTATGGCGTCACTCACAAAAAATCTACAACCCCCAACAAAAAAAATTTTTTTCGAGTGCAGACTAAAAGACCGGCCAATCCGTTTGAGCCCTTGTACCAGAGAGCTGTTCACACCCTCTAAAGACTCAGCAAGTCTTCAAGTCTGCAATGCAAAAAATAATTTTTTGGTTTTGGGTTTTAGTTTTTTTGTGAGTGACGTCATAAGTGAGGTAGGTTTTTGGCCAAAACCAAAAATATTTTTTCATTGCAGAGTTGAAGAATTGCTGAGTCTTTTGAAGGCTTGAACAGCTCTAGCGCATCTGCTGAGGAGTTATGCTGTTGCTAAGACAGATGGATTATGCTTGGTTTATATATGCCTGATTTCGGCTGAAATCGCCTGGAAGCTAAATTGTTAACAGCTAAACTTTTTCTCAAGATATACGTTTCGCACTGATGATCCTTGATTAATTTTAAATTAGCTTGCAACACATAATAATTGAAATGAGAAAGTCTTTTTCTGTGTTGCGCTAAATAAATCCTGAAAATCAGCAAGATAAACCTCCACTTAATTATTTTTAATGACATACTTCAGCAAAGTTTTCAAATTTATAATTACCAACACTGATTGCTAGCACCACATAATTATGCCAATACCACATCAAATTAATTTAATTGGAGTGTTTTACATACTCACCTAGAGTCAGTAATGTCTAAAAGACTATATCTGATTTTTGCTTTTGAAGGACTAAAAACTGTATCTGGCTTTGAAAACCATGTTTGGTTTGGTGCCACATATCAGACTGAGTTGGAGACTTTCACATCAACATGAACAAGGTCAAGTGGGAAGTGACTTCTACTACTGTGCAAGGTGTTATCACTTCAGATCTCTACTTTGCTATATCGGCTTTGATAGTACAAAAGACACTTTGGATGTTCTGACATAAGAATACGATTGTATGTTTTCACAATCTTTTTTGAGAACGCTTTTGATGTATTGTCTTAACAAAACTTTCAAAAACAAGACACAGATTTAGGTTTAGGGTTTTGGATTAAGGTTAGGTTTAACATTTAGTGTCAGTGTTTAAGGTTAGGGTTAGAAAAAACTAATCACCACTTTAATCCTTTACTCAGAAGCAACTGACATGCAGACATTTAGTCCTTCCAAAGCGAAAACCAGATATGGTCGTTTAGACACTGCCACTAAAGTATGTCACAAAACTTCGAAGAATCAAATCCAGAATTATGAACAAGGAAATGAAAAATACATCACACACAAAGAAGTTAAGAAAAATTGAACACAGCAGTATTGAAAACTGATCCTACATTATTGCTGTTATTATCAAATAGGAATAATATTGTAACATTTTTGTTATTAACAGCTTGTTTTGTTGACTTACAACCGACATTTTCAACAATCTCAAATAACTTTCTGAAACAGTGTATTTTCCGAAGTTTTACAAAATAACAATACAAAATCCACAAATTAGAATGAAATCATGTTGGACATTTCAAAATCATCTGCTTTCATTATCAGCTAAAATTCATTAAATAACAAACAATTGAAGGCTTTAATATTTTATCCTGTGATGTGATATAAACACATACACATGAGTATTATATGTAAAGAGCCACCTTTTGCATCTGTGAGACAACAGCAACTTGATGTACAAGGCTGCAACTGATATTATTTTCTGTGGCTTCGCCCAGATCAGCAATTCTCAACTGGTGGATTGTAACCTGTAAGTGTGTCACAACTTACAGATATGTTCTGGGGAGATTTCCAACCCTATAATTGCTGAAGAGATTCTGTGATACAAGTCCTCACCACCACTGGTTCAGTAATGACATGGCTGAGTATCCATCTCTTGCTACGCTTGGATTCAAAACGATTCTATCATTCAGCATGGCCTATCTGTGTTAATGTGGATTTTCTACTTTGGTTCAGTTCAAGTCAAAGCAGAGAAATAAAATAAAGTGATCTGAGAAACCGATCTAATAAAGTACATGCCCATGTCCAACTGTCTCACTGACTTCCACAAAATAAAGCTAGGTGAAAGCAAAGATAAATATCTAATTTTGTGCAGTTTTGATAATTTTATTGCAATAACTTTTAAACTGTGCAGTACATGCACAACAGTTGTCATGTTCATTCTCAGTTTTATTTAAAAATATTTTGCATGATTTATATGTTTGTTTAAATTTGTTTTTGAAGGCTGAAAATTTTCAGAAATGAATTTATTTGGCTCACATTCTATAGAAGAGGGCTGCTTCTTGATGAACATGTGAAATGCAGTTTCTGGACTGAGGCCAGTTGAAAACCCTAGCCTATGCCTAGGCAGGGTTAATTTAAGGAAGTGGCTATAGGTCTGCCAGCAGTGACACGGTTCAAACAAAATGCTGAGTTTGGAACTCTAGCGACACCATCATGGTAGTCTGGCAGATACGTCTATGTCTACTGTGCGAATGGTTTTCAGTTTGGCTCTCACCATGAACAGGTGCCTTTCATTTTGGTAGTAGTTCCAAACCAAACCTCTGGTTCTAAACTTTTGTGTTCAGGTTTAGGTTTAGGGTTTAGCTTTAGGATTTAGGCTTAGGATTTTGGGTTAGTACGTTTCTACCAAGCATAGTACAATCTACTGCATACTCGTCATGCATTGCTGGCATGTTATAGGCAGCAGACAAATAAGTTTTCAAATATGAAGGTATGCTGACAGACATATAGCCACTGCAAAAGTTGCATCTAAGTTCCATCAAAGGTACAGACTATTGACTATAGACATAGTAGTTTTAGAACATATTTTTCATTCATTACAACTTATAACAGGAACAATAAAAAAAGGGGCATCCTCTTGGCTGTCAGCCTTGCCAATCAAAGTGATTGGATGAACACTAAACAAACAAAAATTCATGGATGCCATCTGCAAGAGATATGAATGGAAGTTGAAAGGCATACCCATCCACTGTGCTTGGGGAGAGACAAACTCTGTGGATCACAGCCTCATATGTAAACTGGGTGGTTACACTTCAATGAGGCACAACTCGGTGAGATACTATCATGCACAGATAATGAGAGAAGTCTGTAGAGATATTCAGACAAAACCCACACTTCTGCCAATCAACAAAAACGATTTTGAAAGAAAAGTCAAGAGTGCTGACAAGGCAAGGTTGGATATCTCTGTGAAAGGACTATGGAAGAGCTGTGAGAAACATTCTTTGACATAAGGATTACACATTCTACCTCACAGTCTTATTGTGGGAAGCCCCTAGCAGAGATCTGCCAACAACATGAAAAAGAAAAGGATTCACAACCAAAGAGTGATTGACAATGGGAAGTCATTCAATGCCCTTGTCTTTACAAGTGGTGGGATGGCACCAGAATGCACTAGAGTTAACAAAAGATAGCTGAAAAATGTAGGGAGCCAATGTATCTGTTATATGCATCTTTACCAGGTAGTGTAGCAACTGATGCTGAGACTGAAAAATGCAGAAAATACAATGACCTCCTTGACAATTGTTACTTTCAACCCCTTGCAATTGAAACCATGGGTGTGTATGGCAAGTCCACTGACTCTTTTTTGAGCTGCCTTGCAAGGAAACCTGTCGATATGTCAGGTGACCCCAGGGAGTGATAGTGGCTCCACCAGCGCTTATCCCTGGCTGTGGTCAGAAGGAACGCTGCTAGCATACTGGCCTGTGTGCAAGTTTGATCAGCCATCCTCTGTGTATTAACAAGTGTTGCTGCCTGCCACTTGCCTCTCTTCAATGAATAGCTATTGCCTTCCAAATATTTACATTTCTGTAAAGCTTTGTCTTCCGCATGTTTTGCGCCTTCTGTAAGTGCCCACATGCAGTATTGTTTCATTATGAATTTGTCCTAAATTATGACTTTATGCATTGGTTAAATACCTTGTCAGTTGCATGGCCTATGATGACACTACAGTGTGGTATTATGTTCCATATTGCTTGAAACCTCTGAGGCAAAAGTTTTGAAAAAAAATGCATCTGTCATGACTTACATAAGAATAAAGTTCAGATTTGCCCTTTTGAGGAGCACTGTTGCTGCAATGCAAGGATTTCAAGGCAAACAAAGCAATGTTCTCAAGGCAAACAAAGCAATGTTCACCTCCAGGATCTAACAAACATTCATTGAATTCACACCAGTTTAATTCCTAGGCCCACAATCGTATAAAGCTTAAGTGTGGTGTCAATGACATGACACCAGTTATTGTGCAATATAAGTAGCATTATGAATAAAATATTACCTTTTCTAAAACTAAATGCTGTACTCTCATTTACTAAACATATTTTGTTTTTCATGTGCCTAACACTTACTTGTTTTTCACTGCATTGCTGCTACTTTTTTTTCATACTTACATCCATACAAGCTGGTAACACTGCGTGTAACTATAACACTCATCGTCACCTCGTGTTATCGCATAAAACATATCAAAACCAAGGGATTTGTTACGTCACAAAAACATTTGTGGCCCGCAATAAATTTCCTTATGTGGAAGTGACCCTCAACACTAAAAAGGTTGGGCAGGCATGCGCTTGAGTATTGTCATTTCAATAAATGCTTCATTTTGTATATTCAATACTGAGTGTTATGAACTGAAATGCTTTGAGGGACATTAGAAATGCGCAAAAAAGTTAGAATGAAACTTCAGTGGTGTATAGTTGCTATACTTGAAGAAATAAGGCCAAAAGGAGTTATACATGTATTAAAACAGACTCTTTAAAATTACAAGTGCTAGGTGGTCACCTTTACACATTAAACCAAAAAATCATAAAAATGAAAAAAATCAAGATTTTTTTGAAAAATAAAAAAATTTTATCAACCCTGTGCCAAATTTCTTTTGGTCATTTTTCAATCATAGGCCAAATTTTTTTCATGACAAAAAAAATAAACTGAATTTGGTCGTGTCCAAACATATACTAGTGAATACTGTTAAAGTTTTGATACTATTATATGGGACAAATGCCCTATATGTTTCAAAGAAAAAAAAGACAGTGGCTGCAGAACTGCCTGTGGATCTTCAAATTAGAAACCTTATTTGACCACCTCCTGTAACGTGACAGTAACACACTGTGAGAAAGCAGTAGGCTTGGTAAAAACATAGTAAACATAAAAGGTAAACCTAAACTTAACCGTAGTCTTAAGCTAACCTAATAATAATGCTAACCTAACGCTAACCCCTAAACCGAAAGTTTTGAAAAAAGAAAAGAAAAAGTGGTCTCATGATTTGATATGTGCAAGCACTAAGCCTAGTACCAAAACAAAATCACTGCTAGGTAAGAGCCAAACCAAAAACTTTTGGCGTACCAGACCTAAAATTTATCCACTACAACACCAGTGCTGTTTGAATAACAAGCTGAACATTTTATTTAAACTGCACCATGTACGGCGCTTGAATAGTCACTACCAAAAAAACAGGCTTATGCTAACTTACTAGGTTTTTTCCTTTTCTCAAGTAATGTACCATCATATGCACACATAAAAATGGAAAAACAAGCAATAAACCCCAAAATCAAAAATAACAAATGAAAGGAGATGATGGCAAACAAGAATGAAATAATCCCAAGACATAAATTGAACAACATATATAACAGAAACACAAATGTTAAATCATCACAATCATTTACACAAACATATGATGGTGGGAAAGCAATGGGTGAAGAGATGAGCTGATATGTACAGACAAACAGGTGAGGCATGCACATACCAGTAACTAGTAAGAAACTATAAGTGAGAGAAGTAAGCAACAATTGAGGTTATGAACCAAAGAGCAATGCAGCAACATTACAGAACAAAGGCATAAAGCAAAGGCAAAAAACTATGTTTATCCACACAAATCATGAAGAAGCAATACAATCATCAGCCATGATGGACCATGATCAAGGGGGTACCACAGTTGCACATATGAACCACCAGGCACATGGCATCCCCAAATTAGGTTGAGGACACCAGGTTAGAAACGGATTTGGATGACAAAATGTTTAACAATAAAAGTAATCCAATAAGTGTTGGGCAGATAAAAACAAAATCAGGTTAGTTGATTAGTGAAGTAGGCCTACAACCTATTACTGTTTAGCAAAAAGAAGCGTCTGCCCGAGGCTATGTTTCAGCTGGTGCACTGCTTCGGTATTTGTTATGCATTCCTTTCTTCTCGCTTGGATGGTACTTCTTTGTTTTTCATGAGCGTTGCTTTTTTCTATTATTTATTTGTATTAACGTCTTTTCTAGAAATTATGCTCCTCCCAGTGTTTTTCAATTAACACCTACTATGCAATGCGTTATGAATGATAAACAATTTTTGTGGTCTTGACTTGTGTTATTCGGCTACTGTTCTGAGGAATACGATGGACCATCCATGAGTCTGAATCTACCACGCAAAAAAAATAAAATACTGCATAATACACGATGATGACATGCAAAACAATCACGTCTAAAATTGGAATGCATGTACGAATCAGAGCATGCGTCCAAACCAGGCCTTCTTGTAGTGTTACCGGCTGGGGAAGCTTTCAAAATAAGGCAATACGTACAACCCACTCGCAGCAACAGCCCAACTTGGACAATGACGAGTTGGATGTGTTGACGTCACAATGAAAGGCGAAAAAGAAAGCAAGCAGAAAAAAGTCCACACCTGCGGCTGGCACTTAGCCACGCATCAGCAGTTTTTAGAATCTACTTGGAACGGAGAACCAAAGATGAACATGGATTTGGATTTCGATATAAATTCTGCGGATTTGCAGTTTTTTGATGGATTTGGATTGGATTTGGATTTCATAATTTCTGACTAACCGGATTTGGACTTGGATTTGGATTTGAAAATTTTGTTTAAATTTATTCATAACGTTTGGTTCAGTTGCAAGATTACTGTATTTAGGCTAATCCAGGGGCCGGGAACCTTTTTAGCTAAGGGAGCCACGAAAGCTACGTGTTTTTAATGGCATTTCTGTGAGAGCCATATTATATTTTCCACACTTAATGCAACTAACTTACTAACAAACGAGTGCAGTTTTAAACAAAACCAACAATTTCAAACAATGGTAAATGTCTGAATTTTCTTTAATAATATACTTCTCACTGTTAATGCGACTTCTGGTGCTGCATGGTGTTGCAGATGGCTTTGTAGTTTGGCAGATGGAAAATTACAGAAAAAGTTTCATTCGTAACAATCATGTTAAGAAAATATAAAGGGAGCCAGATGCCGTCATCAAAAGAGCCTCATCTGGCTCGCGAGCCATAGGTTCCCGACCCCTGGGCTAATCTGTGCAATGACATTATGTGTTATAATGTGATTGATCTGTGTAAATTTGTTCAAGTTTGGTTCAGGTTCAATGAAAACAAGATGTCATTAGGAACTGTACAACACACACATGGTGCTGGTTCAAATGTTCAGCCTTCAGGATGACCAAGAGCACTAGCAGCGATAAGAGTCTGCTCTCTTGTTCAGGTCACCGGTGCCACACCTAATGTTTTTCCACTCGATCTAGTGTTTTTGCATTTCATCTATTGTTCCTATTGGTTTTTCATGGGTGTCTAGTGTTTTTAATGAGTGAGCTGAATGTGATGAAAGTACAAATTTTGGGTAATTGCAACTGTGATTGAGAGTTTTTGATTTTGTGCAATTGTGATTTGCTAAAAATTCTTCAATATACATCTTAAATTACACAAAAGCATACAATCTGTTTTGAGTTAAACCTCTATGAGTCGAGGTGACTGTGGTGATCTGTTAAACGTTTCAGTGACCTGCACAGCCTACAAACAAACACAAGCGTTGCTGCTGAAGGTTGTGGCTATGTTGAAGGTCATGAAACAGAGGTGCCATTTACCCATTTGCCTAAATTTCACATTTCAGACCACAAGGAATTTTTCAAGAGCAATGGCGTGGAAGTGTGGTTGGTCTTTTCCTTGTGGTAATTTACCATATTATGTGAAGGTGTTGCACTTCACCAAGTTACGTTAAAATATTGTAAGGCGTAAAAGAATAATTGTTTGCATGTGTTTGTGTGTTTATGTGTGTTCTATGGCCCATCTGGTCTGAGACTAATAAACATATAATCAGAGCTGGGCAGTAGCGAGCTACTAAAATAGTGAGCTACTGTAGCGAGCTAATTTTCTAGTAGCGTCAGCGGGAGCGTCGCTCTTTTTTGATAAAAATAGCGGATGCGGTAAGGAGCTATCACCATTTTACCTTTGCCGCTATTCGCTACTTTGGCGTGAGTAGCGGCCAAAGGAAAAAGTTCGCAAAAGCTCTTCTGTCAGCACGCGTTGATGGCAACTGCTCTTCTCACTGTTTTGAGCTGATTTTGGATGATTTGTTGGTGGTAAGCCAGCAGCATTAGAAAAGATTTAGCTCAGGTTGCTTTTTACCTGATCGACAGGTTCCACATTAGTTCGGTAAACTCAGCATCAGCGACAAACTTTGAAGCAGTTGGGGCTTCGAAGCATTGGCTACTACTACCGGTAAAGCAGCGTCTGACGGAATTCAATACTTCGAAAAATATGGCACTGGTTTCAATATTTCGCTGCATGTGCAACCAGGCCCGTAACCAGGGGGGGCGAAGCATATGTTAGTATAACAGTTTTGAAGCATATGTCAGTATGACAGTTTTTGTAGCTTGCTTCGACTTCAGGATATTTGGCTGTATGCAGAACTTGAAGCAAACTTATGATTCTGCCTTGAAGACAGAGACGTCGCCAGGGGGAAGGGGAAACATCTGTCCCCGGGCGCAGCATTTTGACGGCGTAAATTGAGGTTGTAATGTCACGTAGCAATTACGAAATGTTGAATGTCAGCGGATGCTAGCAATTACGATTTACAAAATGTCGAATGCCAGTCGCTGATACCAAGTTGCAAAATCTCATCAAAATCACCAAGGTTCGCAAAGAGAGCAATTACGAACCTCAGTGACGTTTTGAAGGCGTTGCTTGTGTCTTCTGCAACCAGCGCCGGCATGTGGTTTGACTGACGGTTGCGTCACAATGCTTTCAGATAGCCAGGGTTGCGAACTTTCCAACTTCGTTCTCATTCTATAATTGCGTCACAATGGACGGGAATCCAGCATTCACAGTGCATGCAACTGCTTGTGCTTTCAGAGCAGCGATAAACCTTAATAGTGGGCTATGTTGTTACGACAACGTACCTGATGTTAAGGAAATTATTTGATGGATTTGATGTGGAAATGGATTTGATGTGGTTCTGAAGGTAATTATGATGATTTTTACTTGTGGGATGTTTAAATAAATCCTGACTATTTTTGCAAACGTTGAGTGTATTAATTGCAAATGGGCAACAGCGTTGAGTGTATTATCTGTGATTATAATTGTGTACTTTTCAGTTACTCTCAGGGACGCGCGGAGAGCGGGGGCATTGCTTCCCCTGTTCTTTCAAAAGGTAGGCAACGGCTGCGGAGCTAACTTTTCATCACCGTATCATAGGGAATTTCATGGTTAACAAGATCTAGTTAAAACAAATTTATTGCAGCAATTCACGCACCCACAACAATTACAATGGTTTTCTACACTCTCTGTTATTGTTTTTGATGTCAACATTGTTGTTGAACAGAAACAAACACACTGGTGAAGAATTTTTTGTGTTTTGTAAGTTTGCATTTCTTTCAAAGCTTTTACTGACCCATGCCCTAGCGCTGCTTTGGCTGCTACCTGTGTTTTATGTAATGTCACCTATGAACTGAGCATCTCCACAGACATGATTATCGAAATTCAGATCACAAAATTGCTAGCAAAACTTCCTACAGGAAGTCACTGGCGTTAGATATTTTCTAAGTTAAAATATGTGACACATTTAAATCTTTTCAGCTTTTTGACAAAATAATCGATAAATTTTCAGCAGCAAAAGCAAGCTTTGTCCTTGGAATGAGATAATTGCAAGTAAAGCATCAACTTGCAGTGTTTCTTTTATTTTATGCTGCCACGAACGGGCTGGGGAGCGCTTAAACTGAGTTTGTCCCCAGGCGCGGTAAACCCGAGGTGCGCCACTGCTTGAAGTGTCGTTTGTTTTTTGCAAAGTGCTTTCATGTGTGTTGCTGCAACGTGATTCTGTAGATAAAAATGCTGTTTGGAATCTACGTAGTGGCATTTAATTTCGTTCAAACCAGCACGAAAAACTTCTTATAACTTATCTTTGTAATGAAATGTCGATTATCTGCTACATCGCACTTCTTTTTCTTGCAGACGTCACAGCGTTTCTTTCACGTTGCACTCAATTTGGGGAAACGCTATTTTTGTAAGCGTAGTCGCAGGAGTCATCACTTTGTGCTTCGTGCCTCGGATTGTGCTAACTAAACTCAACAACTACATAATTCCCTTTTTCTAATCTGACGACTTCAGTCTTATATAAAAAATATCGTCTTTGAGAACTGTGAATGACATTGTTATTACTCCACCTTAATAATAGCATTGTCTGTTTTCATTACCATTTGCATTTTCTTAGATGCTTACAACGTACACAAGCCCAGCAACAACAATTTTGCACCAGTGAAAAAACAAACTTTGCACTGAACAAAAAAAATGCACATCAACGTTGAATAAAAATCGCCAGTTTGTCTACTAAGCGATGTCAACTGTGAGCAACATAATCTGTGCGATTACAGACATCCACTGTTGCTTTTCAAGTAACATAATCAATTGTTGTTGCGCTACGTGTTTTGCCCAAATCGAAATGTTTTTGATACAATGTTACAATTAAACGGTCTCGCTGGGCTACCCTCCTACTTGCAACGAAGCTTTTACATACCTAAGCACCTTGGAAAATCCGCTCAAAACCGACCAAGTTGAAAATGCAAGTTTTTTACGGCTCAGCATTAACGCGCATAGAAAGCAAAGTTTCTTGGTATTCCATGCGTTGCACTGCTTGTAAGCAAACCTACTAAATGGTTGCGGTTATTTTTTGTAATCTCGCCATGTTAATTACAGTGTATCAAACCAACACTGGACATCGAACCGTAGGCCTTTACAATTAATCCAATGCGCAGAACGACTTTATATTCTAATGTTGAAGTTGTCATGCTTTCAAAGTTGTGCACCAACTTTCAAGTTTTTGCGTACTTTGCTTTGCAATCTTCGCCGATGAAGTTGTACTTTTGATATTTGTCTTGCAAACATTTTCCTGAAATCAC
>JGI24159J19872_10007463_pt1 | contig 14336 bp, 7 predicted proteins | sample Ectturendosymbi4_FD_19872 | JGI IMG/M metagenome (IMG submission 19872) | reverse complement strand
GTGAGAGGTGATCAATGATTTCATGGGAAACTTCATCATTGGGAGCGCTGTCAAGGGTTGTCAAGAATTTAAACATTCCGTATTTCTTGCTCTCTACCTTCTTCTTCCAGAGGTCCAACTTCAGGACAAAAATACTACCATCTGGCGGTTTGGACCAATGTTTTTTGCTGCTCGTGATGCTTTTTGGGAATTTTCAAATACAGTACTTAACATTTATGTTATTTAGCTTATTCACGAGTGATTAAATCTTCTCAGCTAGCAAGTGAACAAGTTCCTTGTAAACAAATGTAGAGACAGCTAGAAATGACTTGCCCATAACTCATATCTTTGCAGAAATAAAGATGTAAAAGCTGTTTCTAATACACTTCAGGTACCGCCATTGTTGTGTCAGTGTCATACTGCAGCCCTTGGGTTACTTTGTTAGTCCTCATTTTGCCCTTGGAACAGTTTAATTTAATAGTTTTTTACCATTTTATACACGTAAGTCATATACATGTAAGTCATACTTTTGCAGAAACTGAGCTAGTGAAAGATGCATTGCAACAATTAATTTTTACAATCGACTTCACACCAAAAAAGCTGTCAAGCTTGTATTTATGTTCAAGCTTTGTGACATGCCAGTAAGTGTCCATGACTCTGATAAATGGTTTGAATATTGTCAGTGGGTTGAATATTGTCATTTAAACAAATATTTCATTTTGTATACCAGTAGGCCTACTGGTGTTATGAACTTATTTACCCAAAGTGATATTGCATAGGCGCAAAGAAAATTTATATGAAGGTTCAGCTGTTTCTAGTTGGCTGCGCTTGAAGAAACAAAGCACAAAATGTTATATTAAAACAAATTGTTTAAAATTGAAAATTACAAGTGTTACGTGGCTAACCCCTACACATTAAATAAAAAAATCATAAAAATCTGATTAAAAATTTTTTTTTTAAATCAGGATTTTTATGAACCATGGCAGGCAGTGTCAATTTAGCCATCAGATGCAATAGCACTGTCGGACCTCTTTTGCCATTAGGCAAACCCAATTGGTTGAATTGGTCATGTGACAAGAATGATACAATTGGATTAGCATATGGTTCTTGTCACATCACCTTAAACCCTGAACCTAACCCCTAAACCTTGACCCGAATCTTTTCCAAAAAGTACATAGAAATGCTCCCATCAGAAGTGTTATTTGTACTAGCAAAGCCAAAGCAACAATGGTGAAAACCAAACTGACAACCACTCACACAGGAAGCATAGACACTTACCCACCGGCGTGTTGAGAGGGTCTGTTTTACTGTCATGACAGGACCCTTTGTACCGTAGGTATTTAGCATTGACACTTATCAAATATTGTACCCTGCCATTGCAGGTCTCTAATGCGGACGTTTTGTAACAGGCAACAGCATTTCTCTAACTTAGTATGAGGTTATCACAAACCAACGGTGTCGCTGCCTTTTCAAAATAATGCTGACGGAATGACCAGAAACAATCTACATTTTTAAATAATCTAAATTAATATTGCATTGAACGCACGTGTTTTGGAATCTCCTACTCTGCCAGTGCCAGTTCTAATGCAAGCAAAGCTGTCAGAAGCTCAGACACTTGCAGAACTGTTTTGTAATAACTTTATTTTGCTTCATGGTGAGAGGACTCAGTCTCAAATCTCACTTGTTTAGTTTTGCAGTCCAGATCTAAATTTTATCTTCTGTTAACAACGATAAGGTTATGATAGAATGAAGTAACGTGAGTCCGTTTCTACTGAAGCTATGTTTTTGCAATGAATTTCTCATATTGAAAGGCTAGACTCAGAAATTTTTGTGGCATCATCTGAATGAAATACCTGTCAAGCATTGTATTTAAAAAATTAACTCTATTGGTGTGAACAGTTGATGAAATTTACTGCGCAAGAAATTGTATAGTAATTTCCTGTAATTCACTTCTGCATCATGATACAAAATCATCAGAGAAGCTGTACTTAATTGTTCTTCTCTGTAGTAATTTTGCAAGTATGTTTCTAGCACTGTTATCGCTATAGATAATGCTCCACAGACGCAGTTGTGCAGGTGATTGTCAGCATCAATTTTATAAGTGTATGTATGTTTTGATAAACAATTCTTGTTTGCTGATGATTGCTGATTATTCGACATACTCAGCATCTTTTCAGCGCCACGTTCACAGGAACAAAAAGCGATTATGATGTACTAAATGTGCTGTGACTAAAAACTAGAGATCTATTGATATGGCTGTTTTGGGGCCGATACCGATATCAGCCATTCATGGACCGATACCCGATATTTCCAAAATTTTTCAATCATGATTTCTGCTTCATTAGCAAAAATATAATATATTCTACGCCTTACCTTTTTTTCAGAACATCAAAATCGGGATTTATGAGCTGAAAATTTTCAAATTACAGCAATTTCAATGTTTTGCTATAATTTTTAATAAATCTGATTAATGATCATGATTTGTTTTGGCTGCGATGGCCGATGCATGCTCCATGGTTCATCTTGTCTGCTTGTTTATGAAAACGCACCTGCTAGCATTGTTGCAAAATAACTGTCTTGACTTGGTTGTGCTTCCTTCCGCAAGTTGTCTGGATGCATGAGGAATATATTAGCGTTTTGTCAACACCTACTGAGGCTGATAAAATTGGCCATTTTGGCCAATACCAGTATATCGATGAAAACCAAATATCGGCCAGGCTGATATATCGGTCTATCTCTACTAAAAACACGCAATAACCTGTTAAAATTTTTTGTGTTTTTCCACAATGTGACTGATACCTAGTGCTTGACCGATGCATCAGCATGTTGATATATATCAGCCAATATAGTAGTGTTGCTGATGTATCATATTGGCAAGATTCTGCCCATATATATAATGAATATTTGCTCACGAAATCCCTTTCGCTATTGTTCTGCATGGAGTGTTCGGAAACCCAAGTTGCTACTTGTCTCTGATTGATTAACGCAAATTATAATTTGTGATAATTATGTGTCCTGCTTCTTATGGAGACTTCTGACTACATCAAGTAGTGCATAATACACCGACCGCTGTGCAATCATCCCAATGAACCACACTATGATGTAATATTCGCTCACAAGATTTTGTGTGGTAAACGGATGACTGTCTGCAAACAAATCAGGGTAAATGCTGTGGTGGTTGACAGTTTTAGTGACAACCACAACCCAATCGCTTTAATCTCTTCCAATTGCTTCCTCCCATGTTTTCTGTGGATGTTTTCACTTTCTCTGACCCTCCACCTTGAAACGCAGTGCTATAATTCATGGAATGCCCAAGATTGGATTAACGACTAACTCTTTCCCCACATATGCCACATGGAGCTATCTTTATGTAATGATCCATTTTATTCTGTTTCCAAGAAGCATTCATCATATTTTCTTTATATTCAGCCTTTCTCTGTATTTTATCATACAGATTTTCATGCACGTTGGTACTTCATTTAAACATGCAACACTTTGATTACATTGTTAACACCTTGGGAGCCGGTCTACGAATATATCGTACCTGGATTTTGGCTTAAAACCAGCAGTTTTCAGTTGCTTTACCAACGCCATAGCTTCTTCGCCTCTTGCGCTAGAGAGCTGTTCAAACCCTCAAAAGATTTGGCAAGTCTTCTAGTCTGCACTTGAAAAAAAATGTATGGTTGGGGCTTGCGGATTTTTTTGTGAGTGACGTCATAAGTAAAGTAGTTTTTGGGCTATTTTGGCTCATGTTACCTGGCCTAGGGCCCAACCGCTAGGCCAAAGTATTTCGCTGAAGTTTTCATTGGAAACTAGGCTCGAATCTGATTCTTTTGAGCCTTTGACTTTCTAGTGTTTCTGGTTAAAAGTTATGATCTAAAATGAACAAAATAATTAAATAAAATGAAGAAATTAATTAATTTTATCTAATTAACACTTCGAGAGCCAGTGTACGATACATTCGTACCTAGATTTCGGCCTAAAACCAGCAGTTTTCGGTTGCCTTACTAACACCATAGCTCATCTGCCGATTGCGCTAGAGACCTGTTTAAACCCTCAAAAGATTCAGCAAGTCTTTTAGTCTGCACTCGAAAAAAACTTTTTGGTAAGGGGTTGCGGATTTTTTGTGAGTGATGTCGTAAGTGAAGTAGTTTTTGGGTCATTTTGGCTCATGTTGCCTGGCCTAGGGCCCAACCACTAGGACAAAGTATTTCGCTGAAGTTTTCATTGGAAACTAGGCTTGAGTCCGAGTCTTTTGAGGCTTTGATTGACTTTCTAGCATTTCTGTTTCAAAAGTAATGATCTAAAATATACAAATTAATTAATTAGCTAATTAGTAAAATATTTTTATTACTTCAGATCATAACTTTTGAACCTGAAACCCCAGCAGGTCATTCCAAAGTATCAAAAGAGTCGAATTGTAGCCTAGTTTCCATTAAAAACTTCAACAAAATACTACCATCTAACGGTTTGAGCCCAGGGCCAGGTGAAGTGGGCCAAGGTGGCCTAAAAGTCCTCCACTTGTGCTGCATCATACTCTAACACAACGGTGCACAACCTGTGGCCTTTGGTAATGAATTTTGCGGCCGTCCACATGTAATTTAAAATATAAGATTTGGCGGCCATGTTGGCGTATGTTGGAGTAAAACAAGAAAACGCAGGCAAGAAAATCAGTCGACACGATGTGTAACAATCTGGATGGTGATGTCACAAAGAGTTACAGAATAAATGCACAATTTATGTTTGAATGTGTTCTGTGTCGGTTGGCACTTGGGTAGTAACCTATTCTTTAATTAAACGTATCTCATAAATATAACTTGAACTCATTGGCGGCCGTACTTCGTATAAATAAAAGTAATGTGGCTGGGCAATAGCAAAAGGTTGTACACCCCTGCTCTAACACAATGAATCAGCTGTTGTATTGAAGTGAATGCCATTTATATATCTGAAAAGATAAAAAAATGTAACAAAAACGTGTTTGTTTTTATACATGCTTTTTTTATTTGATCATTTGAAATAAAACAAGCAAGCTAATGTATTGCCCAATGGTAACAATTTTTGGAACGCCCTGTATAGATAGCTGATGTTTTCACTCTTAATAACTTTCTAATCAATTAAAACTGGTTAAAGTTGTTTACTGCTACATGCAAACAGACTATGCTATGTTGAATGATCATGAAAGTGAATGGGAAAAAAGGTATTTGATTTTAAAGTATTGGTTTTACATAATGAAATTCTGATGCTGGTTAGGTTATTAAAAACCGAAGTGATTTCTGTACAAACTATGGAAATTTTACATGATTTTTTGTCTGCCAATGTTATATGGCTGTTTTAATTTGTAATTGTCCATGAATATCATTTGATTCCTGGTCTCCAGTTCAGCAGAACCATGATTGTGACAAACAAGTTTCATAACTTCATTCCTTCCTGGGTTATTATTGTAGAGCTGAAATTGATGTCAAGCACTAATGAGAGGTGACTGAGAGTTGAAGTGCTGGTTTGGATATTTGGTTTACTTGTTGCTATGGATTGCGTCACCACTGGTGTTGGTGATTTACATCCTTGTTAAAAGTTACATCCTGGTTCAGGTTGACCTTGTCATAGCTTTCAGGAGTTGTATGTAACTGGTATTAATGTGATCAATTGGCAAATGTCAGCTTGATGTAAGAAATGTAGCGCTGCCAAGTACGCATCCAGTTTAACATTGCAGTGCGTATTATAGAATATACTGGCATAAACAGTACATGATTTTTTTTTTATTTGAACTTGCATGACTGAAAACTTCTGTGGCCTGTTAATATGCTGCTTACCTGATGAAATAAGCTTTCAATCATCTTCTGTATTAGAGCGTAATCCAGTACACTTGCATGCTCTATGGCTAAAAATAACCACCACACACTCAGAACAATCTGCATTTCATTGCAAGTCTGCTTGAGTGATGAAGTTAACTTCTTAGTGTGACTGACAGCTTGCCAAGTATGAAAAATATATATGATGGCCAACCTTCATCCCACATAAAGATTGGCAACTTTTCACGAAACAGCTATTGTAGTTGGTAAACCTTTGTTTTGAAGTAACTTGAAAATGTGTCAGGATGTACAAGTTGTCGCATGTTGGATGTTGTCAAAATCCAGTTTTACTTCAAACCATTTAGTGTCTAAGTGTTGGGTTTTTGTATAATGGCATTTATGTATTTATTGTTTACTATGTATGAGCCAGGCTGACTACAGTTTGTTTTGATGTGCTATTGTTTGTTTTTTGTTACTCAGAAGTGCTGGTCATGTATAAGTAATGAGTATATGACAACATTTGTATGCCTTCCACATCTATAAACCTCCAATATTTTTAGATATTAGGATTTCCCGTAATTTGAGATGGTTTTAGTGTAGATTGTTAAGAAAAATAACCACGATGACTTCAATAAAGGATAAAGTAAGTCTCTGATTTTTTTCTATTTTTATGTGCTTTTGGGATCATTACAAGTAGCTGAATTGTTGAGTGTTTTACAAATAGTTTATGTTGTCTTTTAGTTATAGTTTCTCGTAAAAAATATTTTGTTATTGAAATTGCGTGATTTTAAAAGTGATTACAGGTTAACTAAAGAAGTATACAATTTACAAGCTTGTTCTGTTACCAAGATATATAAAATGAAGGATAGTGTCCTAAAACAATTGGTGTGCATGTGCCTATTAAAATAGAGCCGCATGTTGCTGACCCCTGCTTTATGCAAAGCATTTAATCCATGGTTACCTTAAACATACTTCAAAGAGTGGAAAAAACTTAGAATGAAATAACTGAAGTTGAAATTACCAAATGAAGCTTAGCATGTTATTACCGCGTAATCATTTTTGACTGCATATTTTGACAAGTTGTGATCAAAATCCTTCCATCCTGCAGCAAATCACCAAGGCTTAAGGTCAATTTAATTGTTTTAGAAGGAGAAACAATTGATTTTCCCCACCCTGCAGGCATGCTGTTCAGACAGGATTTTTGTAATGCATGGCTAAATGATGCATATGTACTTCTGTTCTAAATGAGACCATTTGATGATCGCGTTATATATTACTATCACAAACTCTTGATTGTGACAACACTTTTTTGTTCCAATCATATCTTTGCACAGATTGCTGCTGTACGTCGTGTTGTATCAACTTACAGCAACGATGAGATAGTTCTAGTCCTGCAGCATCATGATGAGGATGTTGAAAAAACAATAGCTGACTTTGTTGAAGGTTTGTTAAATTCACTGGTTATGTAGGTACCGTATACATTGAAGTAAATCTTTTAACCAATTTCCGTGTTTGTTGCTTTGCGTTTAATATGACATTAACCTCATATATATTGCTTGTTGGTATTTTCTTTTGTTAGAAATTGTCAACAGCACAATCTTTGTTTTTGTTAGGTCGTGCCACGCATATACTGACTGAATGGAAACATGCTGGGCAGTCAAAGACCAAAGCAAAAAAGCGTAAGAAAAAGCTGCAACAGAAGAAGGCTCGCTTAGCCCAGGCAACCACTGAACATGCTGTTGACCATAAGCAAGTGGATTCAGCAATGCTAATGGTACATTTAAGCTTTGTTTTAGAAATATAAAAGTTGAATGCTAACTACCTTAATTAAAATTTTTATGTACTGTGGTATTTTTTTCTGTCACTGAAATTATTTATTCTGGTTGTCATTTTTACAGGTTCATGCAATTCCTTTGAAAATTGCTGATAGGTCTGTCCTTTCTCTGCAAATAAACCACATATTACATTAATCAAAGTGTCATTTGAATTTGGAGCAATAGCTAAATTTAGCTTTGTACAAGCCCTTCATTAATTTTTCTATTTAGGTTGATTTTGTTTATGCACCAAAATTTTTGTTTTTGTGAGTTTGGTTCTTTGCTGACTATGTTGGTTTATTTCAAAACTACCTAATGTCAGAAGCTGCCCCTTCTGTCTGTAGGACTAAGGAAAAGCAGCAATGACATACATGTGGTGATATTACTAGAACAAAAGTACAAGCTACTAGCAGTCACAGTGAACTTACTATTGAAGAGCATGGACTCTTTTGCGATGCATATTGCATGAGTATCAACACATGTGGCTGCTTTTCTTTGAAATCGCTCAGAATACTTCTTTCATTTAAGCTTCATGTGGTCCAGAGTGCAGTTGCTTTTAATTGGTAAACACATGACTCTTTCAATTAGAGATATAGTTGTTTTACTCCAGGAAGCGGTTTATTAACCTGTTTACATGGCGCATTTCATTGTGGCCTAATTGTCGCTTTTGGTCGATTGTGGCTGTTTATTTGCTGTGTCACGCTTAAGAAAGCCACACTCTTAAACGTGACTCAGAAAATAAAAGCCACAATTTGGCCACAATTAAATGCGCCATGTAAACAGGTTAATTTGAGCTGCAAAAAGTGCCTTATGCTTTACAACCAATAAGGGTTTGCATAGGTTAGATTCTAATGATCTCTAAACATTCACTTTAAGTGTGTCGTTCATGCTTTTTAATTCTTTATGTCCGAGATACTGCTTCATGGAATCTGCTTTTTTTGCTGAAACATTTGGGTCATTTTTTGCTGAGACATTTTGGTCATTTGTCTCACAGTTGTATTAAAACTTACCATAATAGCGTTTTTTAGCCTATGTTTTCAAACATTCTGACCGAAATGACTAAATTTTTTTCAGTCATTTCAAAAGTGTTACGGCCTGTGACCTAAAAAAACAGTTTGGAATATCGATTATCAACCGTTCTGAAAGACTTATTACTACCTTTGTGTTTCTTTAGTGAATTTATTTTACGTTTTCCACCAATGTTTATTAAAGTACACATGCTGCAGTCTATTGGCAAACCTCAAACTCTGTATTTTCATTATTAGAAGGCAGTTTGGTGACTGCCAAGTGTGGAAATAACTTCTGTTGGTTGCAATTTCACTGCGTAGTGTTGGCTTGAAGATTTTATGTGGTAATATTGTGGCTACTGCTGGAGTTCTTTTATTTTTGAACTTACCTTTTGAGTGTGATGAAGCTCGTGTGGAAGCAAGTGAAGTTTGTCTTTTTTGTGTTTTTTTTTTCATGGAAACCGGTTTTAGTTAAACACTGGGATGGGCATGCGGCTGTTCATCAAGTGGGTGGCACATTTTTTTGGATGGAGTACCACACGTATCAAATTCGCTTTAGAATTGTCTGCATATCTTCTTTGCTGTGAGGTTTCATACAAGTCCACCGTGGGGTTTCATATGTTATTATTAGCTTGTTAATAGTGTTTATGGCTATTGTGCAGCTCATATTTGTCATTGTGCCTGTTAAATTTGAGCTGCTGTATGGGATTCATGCCCGCTGGCAATCCACAGAACAAATCTTGCGACTATACTTCTTTCAAAATGTTCTGAAAACGCTGCCGCTTCAGTTACGTTTGTGGTGAAAATTATCTCCGATAAGTTTCCTCTGTTTGCTATGCTTACAGAACGGCGGCGCTGAAACAGCGGTCAGTGACAACAACCACGGTGGTATTGCTGTGGACGAAAGTCAGGCTGCTGTGACGTTAAAGCAGATGCTGACTAATAGCCAACCTAAATCGGGCCCGGTTCTTGAGAACGACGCTGGAACTTCTTTAGAAAGACAGTCCACTCCACCAGTGGATAACGTTAATGGCGTGACAACTGCTATCGCGTCGGAAGATACCCCTGCAGTTCCAAAATCCTCCAAACCTCACCACCACCACAATCATCATTACCTGCATCATGGTCGGAGGTCGCGCACTTCGTCGGAAAGTAGCACGAAATCAACTAGTAAGAAAAAACACATACATCAACCAAGTACCCTTGTGACCTCAGGTAAGCGCTGGTTTGATCAAGCTAAAATCATCAATTACTGAGTTGCTGTATGTACGATTCAACCGTATACGTTCAGCTGTTTACGTTCACCGTAAAATCTAACAAAAGCTTCGTTTGCTTGTTTACCTTAAATAGCCTGCGAGTTTTACCCCTGGACGCAATATCGAAGCCGCAATACTTTTTTTAAGTGTCGTAGAAAAAATGAGGCTGAACTACAGAAAAACAGAAAAGAGCTTACGGATTAAGATTTGTCCGGGCGCCATGTTTTTGTTCGGCGGTCGTGATGCCATGCTGCATATTTCCGCGTGTCGTTTCTCTTGGCTCGCTAAACGTACCCTGCTCAGGACTGAGTCGCTACTTTCATTGTTTTGTTTTGTCGTCGTTGCACCACCGTTTCAAATTCCCTGCTGCAGATTTGTTTGGTGCGATCAAGAAGCTCGAATCGGATCCACTGCGCGGCCGTCTGCTAATTTTGTTGGCTTTGTTTTGCGTTGTCTGGCTTTTTGAAGTCTGAAAACGCGTTCTCCTTATGTTTACAGGAAACCACGCCAACGCAAGTGGCCAACTGAATCAACAGGTGCAGTTTAGGCTGTGCTACTTTTACTTGAGCGTTCGTGTTAGTTACACGAAAGCAGAAACGCTCATTTCTACAAAAGCACGACTTAAATGCGAAGTAGTTTAAATAAATTTTTGTGACTAAAGATAAATAGCACATGGTTTTTGTGTCCATGACTTATTTGAAATAGTTTTACTATATTTCGAAAGGTTTGCAGCTGCTGCGCGTTTTGCATGACATTGTTTATTGCTTGCGTTAACGTTTTTCTTTTCCTTGTACGTCAACTATTCACATTTACTTACAGGCCGCCACGAATTCCGCTACCGTCTCTCTTGCAAACAGGAAAAGTATGTGGTGTCTGCCTATTATAAGGGTTCAAGTTGTTTCCGATTGCTCTGAGCGCGTTGTCGTGAAGAAAGATCCAGCGTTCGCGTTCTTCGGGGATGTTTGAAAGCAGACAGGAACAAACATGCATCGCACGAAACTTCGAAGCTTTCGAATTAGTTAATGTCTGGGCAGGGTCATAGTTACCACGTTCGATCTGATTATACTGGCAGTTACCCAGATGCGTTTTTGTTAAGAACCGTTTTTTCACAAATGCGCTTTCGTAAAGACAGAACTTCGTGAAGTTGTCATAGTTCAGGTTCTCACCGTTTTGTTTCGTACTGCGAAAGTGATATTCTTTGCAAATAAGCTATACTCTGAACAGGATGGCTGTATGTTCAAAGGTCCCCTTAATGTCCCGTTGCGCAATCAAGTAAATAAATAATAAACCCAATGTACAAGTAGGGCAGCGTTTTGAACGTCAGGCTATGGATTTCACCTCAGCTGCGTTTACTTCCATATTTTGAGTAATTCTTCATCGTTCGTTATGATTTCGTCGGGTTCTTATTGCTTAATTTCAAGCAGAGTGCTTTTAACGTCAATCGAATCGACAGCAAATCCAAGTTTTGTCTCCCAGTGCAGTATTCCCGGATTCCTAAACAATTTTAATCCAGATCATGTTGACTTTTACCATGGTTTGCTGCTGTCAGTGCTAGGGATAGTTGGTTAAAGTTACAAAATCGGTTTGAAAATACGTTGTACATGTTCTTGGCCGCCTTGCTTTGTACAGTTAGGTGAGTTACTGAAAATAATTAATTCCGCTCCTGGAGGACTATGGCGGTGATTCGCACGTTTCACACTCACACTACGGCGTCAGTTTCATTAACTTCAAATGTTGTCTCTCCGGACAATTTGCTGTATTCGGTGGATGCCGGTGTCAAGCGAAATTTCTGACTCCGTGCCATGTGCGCACGCACAGAGTAACATTCTACATATCAAATACGCTGAGAAAACAGCTGACTAGGGCTTAGGGTTTGGAGTTAAAGGTAAGTGTGTCGGGTTAGCGTTGGAAAAAGAAAAACAATTGAGGTCCAAGAGTAAGTCCAATATTTTTGAGTCGTTGTTATTATTCCCGTACGATAGCTTGTTGTGGGTATCTCACATCTAACTAAAAAGTTTTAAATTACACAACACACATCAAAAAAGTAATCGCCATACTTTATTCCTTTACTCAAAGAAGCAAAATAACTGACAAACAGTAATTGGTCAGAAATTTCGCTTGACACCGGGGCCCAACTCAGTTTCGGTAAAACTGGTTGTGCGTGTTGTTTAGATTCAACCTGTTTATGTAGCACTTGTCGACCAGCCTTGCTTTCCAGCAACGAATGGCTGTGCTCACTTGAAGCTTGTTTCCCGAACCTAGCCGATGGTTGTCGTTGATAGCAAAGTTGGAAAGTGCCAGTTGGCGACTGGTGTCGGCAATCGTTCCCTTGCTTGGCTACAGTTTGGGAAGTAAATTAAACCGTACTTCTAGTAGTTCGCTGAATCTTTATGTTGCTTCAAAACGCGGTTCCGTGTCCTTGACGAAATCTACCGCGTTTCACCAAAAAGGTCACAAGGTCATCGAAATGTTTCTTGAGCGGAAGTACTATTCCTCGGCGCATGAGCGAGCGGCGCACACCTGATCGCCGTCACAATGAAGCGACGTGTATCGCACAAAAGCAACAGGAACCGCGTGCATTCAGTACTGAGCGAAATTGCTCCTGACCCAGTCAACCGGCTCGATTCTCGCAAGTTATATAACACAGGCCAGGATTTCGTAACCGTTGGTACGAGGGCATGCGCCGCATAGGAAGGTTTCATCTGCTACCACATCGATTCCTTCGCTTGCGCGTTGGAGCAATGCGTTGTCCTGAACATGTGATGTTTGGTTGATTGGATAACCCTGTTTCTAATAAGATGGCTCTCTGCTCTTACCGTTCAAGAGAGATGTGACAGGGTGCTGTCTTTTTCAGGTATTGAAAAAGCTGTTCGCGATTTGCAACGATGCGCTGTGTCGTTTGGTCGCTACAAGACTTTGCTGAATGATGAAATAAACGATAGTTACAAGAGGATTAAGCAAGTAAGTTTAAGCACGCTGGGAATCATTTTTTACTGTTTTGTTGAAGAAAGCTTCGTGTGTTCAATATAAGCAGGTGCGCGTCAAAGCGTAGTGGCGAAGGAGGCACATTATACCGGCGCGTCCCAACCAGTGCGTCACTAAGTTCTTTCAGTAGGCCGCAAAGCATTTCAAAATGTTACAATTTTCCGGTAGTTAACTATAAGGTTTCGTGAAAATTTGCCCATTTTCTATCGATTTGATCTTATCGTATATAATAAGCAAGGTCGTGTTTCCCATTGTCAGTGAATAGCATGTGCAGATAATATTGTTTTTCTCACACCTCAATTTTTTCCTTTCTCATATCTCAAATGTTTGTTGTTGTTTCGCGTAATATCCCCAAAAATATTGTCAGTACATGCTTTTTCGTATTTGAAACAGTTTTCGTGCGACATCAATCCGGCAAACTGTAGTTCATGGGTGTCAAACATACGGCCCGCGGGCCAAACCCGGCCCGTTGCGAGGTTGAATCCGGCCCGCGGGATAATTTTGTAAAGTTAAAACTTCTTTGTTTGCTTGAGAAGTTTATCCAGTCACACTTCAATAACTGGTGGCTAGATTTCAAGTACTTGGAACCTTAACGCAATTGCATATATTTTATTGTTTTCCACTGTTTTCTCACGTGAAATTTTCCCGTTTTCTGCATCTTTCCTTTTGCATGTTCACACCGGTTTGAACTTTCAAACAGGTATGTATGAACATGCAGAAGTACAACTACTGTTGATAAAGTTTAACACTAGAACTCCGGGAGAAAATATACCTTGAGCTCCAGTGAATTCGATTTCGAAACCTTCGAAGTTCTAGGTACAACTCTAACTAAAATTTGCTATGTAAAGCTTCTATTCGAATTATTGACCGAAAATAAACTGCACAGAAATCTGTTCGACAGGGTAAAATTTGAGAATCGGTAAAAAGCAGTGAATGCAGAAAATGCGCATTGAATTACGAAAAATGACGAACTCGACATCGCCGGATTTCTAGTGTCAAAAAATACACAGAAATGTTAACTGAAACCACTTGCTCAAGCAACTTCCTGTTTCAAATATGTCAACCTGGAGTGAAAACGGGGACATCTTTGTAGTTTTTCGTGAACATAAGAGACAAGGAAACTGTATTGTGGCGTAATAAGGACATATTGTTAGTTGTAGAACTATTCCCTGCTCGGACTTAGGCTTCTACTTTTCCTTCAATTGATCAGTTTAGCCTTTATTCTCTATTCCGTGGCAGCCTCGTTTCCCAAAATGTCTTTATAGAAACAGAGAAAAGTTGACAAAGAATGCAGAGTTTCCACCACAGTTGGCCCGTTTCTTATTTTTTTACGGAGGTGAATGTGATACCTGCATGTTTGGTGTGTTCACAGCAGGTTTCAGTGGTGCACAAATATAGCATTCGACGCCGCTGTGAGACTCATCATGCCGATAGATACCTTGGCTTGCAAGGGCAACCGAGGAGAGAGAAGGTAAAGGAATTGATAGCAGGCTTGAAAAAACAGAA
>JGI24159J19872_10007462_pt1 | contig 14337 bp, 7 predicted proteins | sample Ectturendosymbi4_FD_19872 | JGI IMG/M metagenome (IMG submission 19872) | reverse complement strand
TTAAGGTTAGCAATAGAAGGTAAAAATATATTTACATGTTGTTTATTTTCAAATATTTACACATATATCACTTAATATTATTTTCAAAAGTCATTATCTGTTTATTGTTAAATATATATGTGAAAATCATGAGAAAATATTTTGTCATAAAGAGTTTTAGGGGTACATGTTCATCTGTCAAAATTCTGAAGGGGTGCATCCTTATCTGTAGAAATGCTGTGGACGTACATGCTCATTTGTCGGAATGCTGAAGGGGTACATTGTTAGAAAAAGATTGGACAATAGTAGTCTTCACGCTGTTTCTGCGTGTATGCGTCTAGAAAAATTAGACAAGGTACAGAAAAACATTTCATGGCAGACGAACAATTCGATCGACTGTTCGGTGCGTTAGCAATTCATCATCACTAAGCTTAACACAAATGCAGGAACGCTAAGACTGTGATGCAAGATACAAAGAAACAAACATAGGTAGTTGTATTTTAGGTATTGTACTGTGATCACTAGAATAGACATAAAGTTTAAAACAATTATCAAAACGTTTCAAAGAGTTCTATGTCACAATCCGTATCAACTATTTATTTAATACTTGAAGTTGAAAGAATAAGAAGTTACAATAGTTCAACGACGTGCTTCATACGAAAAAAAGCACAAGAATCAAAACCCAAATGTTGTTGAGGTATTTAGATTATTAAGCACGCTTACATTTAAAATCTTGCAATTAGCAATTTCCCATTTTTGAATCTTGATGCTTTGCAAGAATATGTTTTCAATCGACCGGGACTTTTTTTTAAATGCGCCAAAAACCCGCCTCCGTCGAAGAGGCAGAGATGACTCCATTTTAAATAATTGCTTTATGGTTACACGATATGGCACTCACATAGTATGCGATGAATATCTTGGTAAACTGAAATCTTAATCATGTTCGATGTGCCTTTGTAGGCATTTCCATCGACTCCTATTTTAAATGTATCAATATGAAAAAGCTGCTGGATCTTGGCAAAAAGTCTTTGTAAAATATTTTGTCAATGTCATGAATCGGAACGAAGCAACGTGGCTGTCTTTGAAATAAGCTAGAGGTTTATTGCACGCCCAGGTGGAGTTCAGTCGTTTTCGAAATCTTTTTTTTTCTGGCCATTTCGTAAGAACGGTGTGTGTTTATGTGAAGGCCTCTGGCTGATACTAAAACTGATCTTCAAGCGATTTCTGTTTTGGTGCTTTTACAGATCATAATTTTTGCAAGTTCGCCTTTTGGCTTCCTTTCCCCTGCTTGTTTGAGGAGAGGGCTACCAGTTTTTCTAAGCCAGGGGTCTCCAAACTTTTTTGCCTGAGCGCCACATTAGCTATAACACAACAGTTTGAGGGCCGGATATCTTACGTAATGTGGTTGTTTCGGAATATGTAACATTTTACATTCTACCAAATCAACAAGTTTTTCGTAAATATGTTGTTTTTTCGTCATTGACAAAATGTCTTTGCGGTCCGGATTTGGCCCTCGGCCCGTAGTAAACTGTTCTTAGCCCTCATCGCGCTTTTCTTTTCTTATCGTGTAAGTTTCATTCCTACAGTTTTTTCAATGCTTTTGTCCTCTTTCTTAATTTAAAGAATTTACAGATTTTTCTCCACGACGCGTTTGCTGAAAAAACGTGTAGCTCTCTTCCACAGTAGCACGCCATGTTCACGCTCAGCCGGTGTTCAGCGGGTGTTGGGACGGTCACCGTCAATAAGTGAATGAATGCTCGACTAATCTCCTGCGAAAGATCGCAGAAAGAAGTGAAACTGGAAAGTTGGCTGAAACTTTTACGTGTTTTCAAACGGACATCTTGTGGGCGCTTTGCTGTGTGGTGACTGGTGAGGAGTGATTATTGAAAACACCAAATGGTTGGTAGGAAAATTGCCATAGTTACGAGTTCAATTTTCAAAAGGAGTGGAGTTTTCGTTATCTCTTCATCACAGGGCAGATAGTTTGTAACACCAGATGAAACAGAAGCACGGTTGAAACGAAATTTATACTTGGGACAGGGCAGTGCAACTATGAAGAATTGAAGAAATTACAGCTCAAAAATATATGATTTAAAGACCATCGCGTTGAAACCATTGGTCTTCGCCGTTGTTGTTTGCTGGGCAAGATGCTGTACTGAAAGTTCACAAGTAAGGTTATTGAAAGTGGCGAGCTGTTATTCGTATACTAGTTACGGTTGAAGCAGTGTACCTCAACTGTACAGTGATGATCATCTGATACCAATCATTTTTTCCAAAGTAACAAGACTATCCACGTGGGTTCGCGCTGGTGTTAACAGTGGAAGAGATACTGAAGTATGTTGCATGGAATTCTGAAATATGCATTGATCTCTTAATCCTATGGTTGTTTCCAAGGAGTTAAACATAAATAACGTGTCAAGAACGGTAAGTCCAAATTGAAGTATTTTATTGTAAAATCATTTTCAACGATTAAGCAGTTGATATGTTTTGCTCAACTTTGGAAATTATCGCAGGCTTCTTGTTAACTTTACAGACATTTTTGTACAAAAACGAACTTTTTCATATAAATTGAGTTTATTTGCAAGTATGCACATATTAAGCCCTTTTCTGGCCTAAGATTATCAACTAAGTCTAAGCAGGTGTTGAATAATGCGGCAAGCGAAATGATTATGCCGGACAGACGTCAAAGGTGGAGCCAGTGGCGAATGGGATTGTCACAAACGATAATTTCGAACCGATTTGCCATCGTTTACATGCAACTACACGGATAGGCTGATGGTCTATCAATTCCAATTGCATTCAGGAATTGGCGCATTATCTTTAAAGTGCCAAGACGTTTCGACCCGCCTTGCATTTGCAGCCTCGATGCGCAGCAGACTTCGCCGACAGCCTGTTTTTTGTCTGACATAACGCGACGCATGACGTCAGAGAGCTTATCTGGCGAAGTATTAAGTCCAGTTGACTTGTGCCGACAAAAGTCTTTCAAACAACGCAACACTTCGCTCGAGGCCGATTTGTATCAATAGCATGCGTCACAGTTTGAGACGAAAGGTGCATTCGTCTGAGAGGAAGTAAAATCGAGTACGACCTGTAGGAGGATGGAAGAGTCCGAATTTACATGCGAGCTTGTACGTTCAGGCCTTGCCTTGTGGACCAATTCTAAGAAGCCGAGAAAAGAAAATATTTGAATATAGATCAACAATTAAAAGCTCCAGGTTTGCTGTAAGCTTTCGAGGAATCAGCTGACTGGGCTCTACTTTCATCTTTTTGCGATGATTCAAACTTACACATGTCTGCGTAATTAGTCTCCACAAAGGTAACAAACACGCGAATCTATCACGAAAAAATGTTATTAAGAAATCGATTTCACGTAACACTACGCATCGTCTGATGATGCGTAGTGTTACGTGAAATCGATTTCCTTTTAAAATTCCTGCTCGATAGATATGCTTGTTTGAATATAGATGTTTGATTTTGCTTTGACATTTTCTCGAGGTTTGACTAGGCGTCAGCTTGATAACTTTTTTGTTACCCAATGCACAAATGCGGACAGGACAGGTTGTCATTAACTATGATAGTGGTTTCTGGGCACCGGACTCAAAATAAGTAGGATTCGCGCAAGTAGCGCGAAATTCGTAAAAATGGAAAAAAAAACTTTTAATTGCATAAAACGTTTCTTGTGAAAACCACTAAGATGGTTCTTCCGGGTGTGTATGTGTGCTAGCAATTTTACTTTCCAAAGTTTGGATGAATTAAAAAAGTAATATTCCGCGCTTGACAGAGTATGAGTGCAGGCAATCATTCACTTATTCTTATCTCGCTGGGACACATCACTTGCCATTACTTAGACAGCTGTTACTTGGCTCATTACTTCTGCATTTTATTGTCTCACATAGTCGCGAAGCTGTTACTTCGAACCTCTATCTCTTTCAAGCCCATTGGTTGATCAACAATATCGTTACCAGTGAGAAACAGAGCGTGGTGCATATCAAAACATAACAATGGAGTGAATCTTTGCATTCGGCCTAAAAATTTCGTTGCCTTTGCTGCATCCTTACAGTAACATGTGAGGTGATGGGTAATAAAGCAACACCACGTGGCATTCGCGCAGCACAAAAGCCTGGAACCCATTGAATTGAAATCGTTATACAAAGTCGAGCACTGGAAAGGCCCGATCACAAAATGTTGCTCTGTCTGAATTGTCACAGATTTGATGCAGATGATAAGAGGCCAGGAGACGTGGTGCGCATTCGACTGTCATAGCAGAGGCATTACTCAATGGAACAGGAGCAGTTCACGAAATTCCAAGTAGCTGTGGCACGACGTCACAATACTATTTCCTGCGCCTCAGGTTAAGAAACATGAGCCTTCTGGGTGAAAATGTGTGGTTGTGAATTGTGATTTAGACAGTTCGAATGTTTCTCATGTTGCGAGGAGATATCGTACTCGCATTTTGCTAACTCAGATTTTGCGTAAGATCGTTGCACGAGTGGAACTTGTACTTTTTGTTAACGAGCTTTTTCACTGGAAACAGTATAACATTTTTAAGGGCGCAAGGTTTTTGTTTTTATTATATGTTTAAAAAAAATTTTCTGGGCACAAAACATTTGGGGTATCCCCCGAATGCCCCCCCGTGGCTACATGCCTGCTGCACAAGTAGATTTGTATCACCGTGTGAGAATGCTTTTATATTCTCTTGCACAATATTCAACACATAGCAGCATAGATTGGCCAGTTTCTTCGATGAATTAACGTTGCTCAATCACTGGTAGTGGCAGAATATTGAACATTCGTAGATACATATTTTGCAAAACATTGTAAGGAATGAGGTGATGATACGGACTTTGACAGTTTGTTTCTATAAACCTCTAGCGGTAGAAACTGACTGCTAAGGATGCAGATGTTATTCTTCATAGCACTGACATCATTTACCGATTCTGAACCAACATACACATGCAGGTAAGTAGTTTTTGAAAGACTTGTGATTATCATTTTCACTGTTACAGCTAATGACAGCTGCAATTTGCTGAACGAAGATTGACCCCGTTTCGCGTTCGGACCAGCATTTTGTCACAAATCATCCAAACTGAAATCTACGCCACTTTTGACTTCATTGAAACTTTTCTCGGCTCCCGTGTAGTTTTAAGCACAAAAATGCATGAAAACAGATAACAGCCTGCGTCTGCCTAACTAACCCGAAGCCAGCCATCTGTCAATCATGCGTGAGTGACTAAGGCGAGGAAGAAAGAAAACCAACTGCGAAATTTTAGTTTTTGCACTGTTTCTGCTATCACATAGATGTTTGGCCCTCAGACTGGTTCAAACCACCGAGGAACATTTCTTGTGTCAGAAACTTCTCACCGTTTTTCGTTTTGAAAAGCGTGAAAAAATGAAAAGCGAAGCATATTTAATTAAAAAAGCGAGTAATATGACAGTAAAGTAAAAAGGATAAACCATTCAAATTAATTTTATTGGATGTAAATTTAAAAAATCGTCACGATTTTTCCTCCCCGGTCAGTTGCAATAAATATAGGTTTTAATAAAAAGACGCAATCCAAGTATTGTTTTGTGCAAGTACGCGGTTTACGGTCCTGGGTATTCGAAATTGCATCAAAGTTCAACCGACTTTCAGTGTTGATTTTCACGTCACGACCCACAGAACGCGTGTCTGACTTCGGAATTTGGATGCGAAACTGTTTTTGCTGAGAAGAGTCTGTTTACTTGCAGGGACCCGTTTGCCTGATTCACAAAACTAACAAAGGTATCTTTTCTCAATACACAACAAACGTTAAGCTTGAAGGTACGTTCGAATTTGACGCCTTTACGCTTCACAAAGAATCTGGGGTTGTTGACCACTTCACCAGTGTCGCTGCGTTAGCATCTTCCTAAAGAAATGTAACGACCGGTGTAGGATTTGGTGGACCAAGCATTTTTGCATCTCGACAAATTATTACGCGTCATGCTGTTCTGCTGTAAACTAGCACTTAGGCCTTGAGTAGATAATTAACGTCAGACTGTGGTCTCAGTGAACATTTATAATAAACGTGAGACTGTGGTCTCGGTGAACATTTATCAGTACAGTTGAAAACTGTCGCACTGCAAACTTTTCCGGTAAATACTTATAGCGAGACGACCCTTCCGGTGCTGGTTTATCGTAGTCACAACAGTCACGGCGCGCGTGCGCTGATAAAATTATTTATCTGTTGTTTATCACGACGTGGAAACATAAGTGCTGGGAAGGAACAAAGCCTGTCAGCTGAACCTTTTGCCATTCTAGAACGAGTCCGCACAAGCTTCTATATTCCTCGGTATGGTCTCAGGTTAGAAATTTATATTCTGACAAGTTCGGACTCAAGTATAGACATCAGTGTCGAAGGCAATCAAGATCTTACCGATATAACTCGTTTTCGCATGTCCATCCATCGCGTGGGGCGGCACGTTGGCGCTTTCCCAGGCGCAAAATGCGTCGTCCCCAGCAGAGCAATGTTTGCGTAAAAGCTTTACGCCTCACAACGTGAGCGCTATATTGTAAATGCAGTGAAACAACCAGTATGTTTTAAGTGGTAAAACCTTTTGCCTTGCATGTTTCATCATGTCTCTTCAGAAATGCCTTTTAAAACAATTACAACAATTCTCTTGGTTGGTGATGGGGGTGCAGAAACGAATGGGGGGGTGCAGGTGATGGGGGTGCAGAAACGAACGTGTCTGACGATGTGATTTGTAAGACGCTGATGTTTCTGCTGCGAATGAAGTTACACCGCTTTATGTTGCACCTTGAACAGCAGAAAGACACCAGCAGCGATCGGCAATCAGCTGTATCCGACCTGCTGTTGGTGATTCATAACAGTTTAATGGTGTAGTGCAAGTTTCTCAAATTTTTTTTGGTCACGGACCGCCTTCGGTGAATCTATTTTTTCTCGGACGACAGTCCCAACCAGAACGGAAGGATAATAAAAATCGAAAAGTAAATGACGCTGAATAATGTTTTATTTTACAAAACTGACATCATAAATGGGACGGATAGGGTTGTTTCTTGGTGTTATATTTGTTAATACTCGGAGCTATTTCTGGCAGGCTCACTCGTACGTCTGTACCTGTATTTTGTCTTCATATATGTAACAACTGAAAGTGCTCTCCCACACATGTAGGTATTGGCAAAAGATAATAAAGATTCAGTTGCCTTTTGTAAGAGCAATGGATATTCCTCCTCAACCCTTAACCAGAGAGATGAAAGAACTGTTTGACTGAAGCTAATCATTACAAAAGGCTTCAAAATCTCATCAAAATTCTCATATGTATCTCTGAAAAAGTACTTCTTAAAATGTCCAGAAAGCAATTCCAACTGTTGTTGAACGTCAGAGAAAATAAACTCTGTATTAATAAAGGGTTTGTGGAAAATGTAGTTACACAGAACCGGAAACATATTCGTAAAATCATCGTCTNTTCTGGTTTTCCACATTTTAAGTTTTTTCTTCTGAATACTGTTATTTTGTTTTAACTAAGTAAAATGTTTGCATCTCTTCTCTGAAGTGAACAATTCAGTTGGTAGAGAATGTTAGCTAGGTAACAAAGTTTACCAACCTAAATTTCATTGGCTACAAGTAAAGCTAGGGTCGCATTTTGCGCTCGCAAGAAACTTAAAACCTTTTCTCGCAGTTCAAACATGCGTTCGACAAATTTTCCGAGGGAAAGCCATCGAACGCCATATGGGCAGAAGGCTTGGAATGTTCTGAATTTAGTTAATGGCAAAATTTCGACATTAATCATTGCGGTAATTATTTGCGACAATGCACATACTTCTAGTGGACAAGATGGTGAGAGCGTCTATACCGCCTTGCTTTGCCTTGGCAACCTTAATACGTCAGCTCACTTAGTTGAGAGACTGGCCCACGCTCCTGGACCAACTAAGTTGACCCCTCAACCATGGGATCCTTGAATAAACGTGAAGTTTCTGTACTCGGTCGTATTGTGCTGGAATTGCCGGTTTGCTTGCTTCGCTCCTTCTTAGTTTTCTAAAAGCTTTCTTGTTTCTTGTTACTTTTGCTTCGGCTCTTTCTATTGTTTCACCAACATGACTGCCACGCATTTAGTTGAGAGACTGACTTTTGCTCCTGCAACTTCCAGCTTAACCCCGTAACTAACCTCCCTGGAATCGTAGCTACAACGAGCTCTTCACACGCACCGGCATTCACAATGGTCAGTATGCCATTGTGAATTCACAATGGTCAGTATGCCACACTGGCCACCGCTGTGGGGCCCGAAATTTCGTAATTTCCGCAGGTTATACTTTTTGTGCTGAGGGTTTCTAGCGTTGCATTTTTCGCACTGCTTAAAGGTTTTCCACTGCAGACGTTTTCCATGTTTCAGTTCATACGCAAAAAGTGAATGTCAGCTTTTTTAAACAACGCTGGTTTAGGGCAGCTTACGAGATGAAAATTCAGCCTTGTGGTGAGAGTCAAAAAACGTGGGCGAAAAATAGATGGATATAATGGATTCAACCCACAACACAGAGATTGACATAGATTGCCAGTATTTCAAGTTGAAAATGGTTGGTTTGGATTTGCTTTAAGCATGCCCTCGTTGGTTGGGCCATTTTAAGTGCGTCTAAATCAAAAACTTTAAACCCACTTCCAAAAAGATCCAATCACGCTTGCCAGATTAGAGCACGTCTGAATTTGTTGTGGATCCATCGAGTTCCACTTCAAGACACTGGGTAGCAGTTGAAAGATCCAGCTGACCACGGGGACAATATTCCACGTTGTCAAACGTCGGGTGAAGTGTAAACAATCTGGAATTATTGCGATCAATTATGACATTTTACTTCGACCAAAATGTTGACGTTTGCTTACATGCTCAGGTGTACTGTGTATGCAAATAACTCGAGTAGTTTTGTCGATGCTTTTCTGCGAGATCTTTGATTACGAAATATGGCAAAATTTGTTGCAGGCAGATGAGCTAAGAGTTTCACAAAATAGTTGGGTTTTTGCAACAGCCAAGCACTTTCTGCTGTTAAAGTTTCTTTATAGCGTAAAAATCGTTTCCAAAAATGAAATGTTTGCATTAAGCAGTCAGAGAGGGCTGCATTTGCAATGATTCACTTGACATGATTCTCTAAGTTCCGCTAATATGCTTCAGGTTGGAGTTACCAGATTCCGTGAAAATTAACACTGGTCGGTTGTGACCTAGCAAAGGCTCAGCATGTCGTTTGCGGTCAACGATTGAAATCCTTCACCGCGGATGAATCTCTCACCATAGCGCAGTCAACCAATCACGAACGTTAAGTTACGACATTTGTGAAACTAGACCGGGCTGCTTCTGGTGTAAAATTTTGCAGCGCAAGTTTTGCGTTTGTTTGACATGTTCCTCTGATTTAATTGGCAAAGAATGATCCGATCTGATTATTCAAACTGCGTGATGCTTTATTGTAAGCTCGGGTCAAGTGTGATAGGGAATCAAGCAAAATCTTTTCGACGTCTGAAAAATATGTTTGCGCTCGCACAAGCAATTCACCTTTGCAACTCGTTATTGGAGATTTTCAACTGTTAAAATTTTGGGTAACTTCGTGGTGCTAGCACCACTACACACTTCCTGCGTTTTTGAAACACACAGCAGTATTTATATAAAAGGCTTTCGGTAAACGACACTTCTTACTTAGAACGATGAATTTTGAAATGGTGATCAAAAATCGTATCACGTTGGGAGATTGCAATGAATACAGGTGTTACCAAATTTTCATGCAGCAGTGTGAAACGTCGCATAAACAATTCATATCAGCTGAAGCAAGGTCTTGTAACACAAACTACACAACTTGCCGACAGATTTACAAGCTGCTGCGATCTCGGACAAACTTCGATCAATAGCTTGGCAATGTTAATTCGTCGCATACGTTCTCCTGGATATGAACTGACGTTCGGTCGGGAAGTCCGACCTCGCTGGATACAGTGCTTGTTTGCTCGCGTTGCTGCAAGTGCAGGGAGTAAGTTGTTGAATGGCTGAAGTTTTCAAACTAGAAATGTCTGTGTTGCTTAGGAAGTTAGGAGACTGAAACGAAGATACCACACAGAATGTGTAGAACGGCAGAAGTTAACCTGGTATGAGAAGCAAAGTCTTTCGAGGTGGCACGAGAACTGGGTGACCTAGGATTTGGTACCCGTTCTAGACATGGTATTGGCCGATGGCGGCTTCAGTTATGTTGGTCCACGAAGCAATCGCCGCACATCACAGTGATGGTTTTTTGTTTACCACGTAAAACCGTACGTGTTGGGAGAAGACGATTTTGTTGGCATCAAAACACGTACGTAGCATACAACTTTCGATATTATTTCGGGTCATTTTGGTAAGTTGCTCTAATTTCGATGAGGGTATTTCGCCGGAAATATCTGAATTCATGATTGTTCCTTTGGCAACAACGTCTGTAATGTTAGCAACTAGTGAAGTGGTCAACTTTTCTGTCTGAAAACTTGCTGCCTTTTGGGAGTATTTTTGATAAGCTGGGTTTTGAACTTTGAGTATCTTGCCGCTGCTAGTGGTATGAATAAGATATTCAGAGAGTGCTGACTTCGTACATTGCGCAAGGATATAATAAGGTAAACTCCCTTGACTGCTTTGAACTGTGAAGCTGTTTAGGGAAAACCTAATATCATGTCATTTTAATGCAGTTGAATATGTATTCAATTTCGCATAAAACATCATCACTTATCTTGTGAAACAAAAGCATCAGTAGATATCGCGAATAGCAACTTTATTAACATATGACGGAATGAATGAATAAAATCGATGAGTAAAACTAGCTATTTAAAAAGTCAAAACTGTCTTAAATCGTAGTGCAGCAACAGCTGGGGCAAAGATTCAAACAGAAAATAGGACGCTAAAACCAACTGTGGAAACACCGACACCTATTTTGTACGANCGTACCATACATATGTTTACCACAACGNAGTTGCTGGGGAATGTGGATTGAATCCGGCGCTTGCCGCTTTTGCTAAGAAATTAATTGGTAGCCTCTAGTTACAGATTTTTACTGCAGATTGCTTTTTAAAATAAATTATCAATATCTCCTTCTGTGGTAAAAGCACTTTGGTTTGCCAAGAAAAGTCCTGATCTCTCCAATGTCGGCCAAGGACTCTTGTAAGTAAACGTTGCGTGAAAGGAAGTCATGCCTTGCGCGACAGTTTATTGAATATTTGTGGCAAGTGGCCTGTGCCACTCAACCTGTGGCGTTGACAGCGTTTCGTGGCAAATCACGGCTAACCCACAAAGACGATAAATCGCCGCTGAAGGGTTGATCCTCCATCGCCAAGCAAGTCTGCGTTGGGTTAAGAGAGCCGCAACAACCTGGTCCGCCTTCGCTTTGTTAGCGTTGCTTTGTCTCGTCACAGATGATGCGATGGAGGCGCTGCTGACGTCGTGCGGTTGCTTACATAAGCGCCACTCATTTCTGCTCCCCAGGAAGGTGTTTATTGACTTAGGAAATGCCACGCTGGACACAATAACTACGTTTAGCAAGTGTGCTATTCTGTTAACTCAACAAATTTCCTGCTCACTCGCACGTGGTGCAGTACGAGGCAAAGCACCTGTTGTGTTTGTCACGCTCTTGTCCTGCTTTGGTTTACTTTTCCGAGTCTATTTTCGTTCGGGCAAGTGCGATTTTCCACGAAAAATCCAGCCGTTCATATCAAGACGAAATACTCGTAACTCAACGCTTATAACACCGTAGACATTGTCCAGTTTATGGCGAAACCCATCAACCATCTGCGAGCGCACGAAACGTTGTTTCGCCTTGCCCCATAGGGCGTGGAAAATTCTTACTTTTTTCAAATGAGTTATTTTCGAAAATAAAACAACGAGCAAATAAAACGCGTTCAAGGTTGTGGTGCAGGTCTTGCTGCAGGAATTGCCATGTTGCTTTTCAAAAAAACATTTTGGTATGATTTGAAAATGCTTTAATGCTGTGACGATGCCAAAATTTGTCTGGCGGTCTTTTTGTGGCCTTGGTCTCGGGCTAGTTTGTTGTTAGGTTGTTTATCACTCATGTTTCCGTGCAACGAAGCGCTGTATACTTTCCAGCATCGTGCACTGCTTCATTTTAAGTTTAAGACGACAATCTTATTTATTTTCCGTTTTCACTGCAAAAGGGATTTCTAGCAAGTTTGTAGTTGCATTCGTTCACCAGTTGACAATCTGTCATTTCATAGAAAACCTAGCGCTGTGGTTTAATATCTGTCAGTGCTTAATGTACATAATGGGCACTGGTTATCAAGTATGCGTTAGCACGGCCTAGTTTGCTGATTAGGACAAAATTTTGTATTTGGATGAGAAGCAATTACAGTTGATATCAACCGGGACTTCCCCTACGCGTGAATGAAATCATTTTGAAGCGTTAAACCAACAAAAAATTGTAACAGTGCTATTTGAATGTTTAGGTCCTATTTGAATAAGAGCTGATGATGCCAACCTTGTAGACGAAATATATACTCAGTAAGATCTTAGTGTCTGATTCTTTGCTGCGAAAGGATTCCTTTCGATAGACAGTGCTATTTATTACAAAACTATCTTAAAACGTCTCATTTGCTAATTGGCAGACAGCCACAGTAGCAATCACTCGGTGTCCCCGGAACAACCATGTTCTGAAACACTAACTACGACACAAACTGCGTGTTCCGCATGGTTGACAGACGTTGAGAAGTAATGATAACGTCGCGACTTGGTGCTCTGTAATGTATTGTCATGACGTCAATACTTTTACACATTTACAGAAATCATAATGCTAACGCTGTTTTTCGCATTGTTGATAAGTACAGATTACATTCTGTTTGCAACTTACATCTCCTGAAAGCTTCTGTGCATCTGCTTGTTTCTTGCGATGGATGTTCTGACATTGTTTTCACTCAAAAACTACAACTATCTTTGATCTTGAAAAGCATTGCTGAAACACATGAAACTTTCCATTTAGTACATCCTGGTAAAAAAAAAACGTTATATTATCAAAATTAATTGAAAGGAAATGCCTTGGGCACAAACACTGAAAATAGTAATCGTTCGTAAAGCAACAGAAGCTTTTGATGTTTCGTTTCAAATGCAACTCCCCTCTTTTCCGCTCTCAGCGAGCACCATTCAATATCTTCAGTGGGTCAGCGAAGTCTTGGCTTGAGGTGAACATTGCTTGATCGGAACCGCTGAGGTATCGTTTGGCGACTATAAATGTTTTGGTGCTGGATGTGAAAATGAAGCAAGTCGAACAATACCAGCAATTCCTTTGTGAGGCTTTTGCTTCTGCTGCCAGATGGGATGTGCTAAACGAGTGAAGCATGTGGTGAACACGCGCAACGCAGATAGTTTGTCACTCGGATGAAAAGATTGTGTTCCAACAAGGAAAAAGTGTGACTAAAGTCATCAAGCTATGAATTCAACACCAAAGTTATCGCCTAAACAATTTACGAAACATAAGACTTGGTACCTACGCATTGTCATGAGGCGTGAAGAGGTTCGTTTCTTTGTCATGCGATACATCTACTCTTGTCTTTGCCGACCACCACCAGCAGGCCGCAGTCGTCGCTTTAACTCAATCATTTACTCGCTCACGCGTTGCGGTGCTGTATCGTTTTCTGCGAAACGCGTGAGCAGCAGTTTGCCACAAACAAGAACAAGACCAGGCTCCAGCCGGTAGGTGTTTATGGTCAGTGAGTAGAACAGAGCAGTCAGGCGCAGGACTTTTCTACCGATTACTTAGTTCAAAGCGCAAAGCATAACAACGTGTCGCAGATGATGAGCGATATTAAAGTACGGCATAAACGTATTTGTGGGAAAAGCTTCCGCCCCACTACGCGCACAATTGCATGTAAACAAACTAAATTTCATCGAAACTGTTTGATTTCAACAGGATGTGAGTGTTTCGAAAGGTTCTTGATTGACTTTTGAAGTAGTTGGTTCTCTTATAAAGCTTCCAGGTCATAGTTCAGGAAAAAATTTACAGCTCAGTTAGCAGAACAAAACAGAAAACAAAGTTGTAAATTTACCGAAACATGACAGATTAGTGACTTGCTTTTGTTTCAGATGGTGTTTTTTCAGATAGTGAAATCTTAAAAACTTGCTATCTCCTTGCCTCGTTCAAACTCGCTAAAAATGCCGCGAATTGTTTTCATTCTTTCCGTTTGCATCACGAACCACACCTCATCAACCACAAGGCAATTGAAAAACAAATTCCAGCTGTATCATTGTTCGCTTCATCTGTATGCCTCAATAATGTAACCACTGCTGCTGTACACGAAAAGCGGAAGTGCTAAATAGCCTTATAATAAATACTACGGCCAAAGCAAACGATACAACTGACATCTTGCAAACGTTTCGATAACAACTGTT
>JGI24159J19872_10007461_pt1 | contig 14337 bp, 8 predicted proteins | sample Ectturendosymbi4_FD_19872 | JGI IMG/M metagenome (IMG submission 19872) | reverse complement strand
CATTTTAGTACAACATTTCATAGCAAAAACAAGTAGCATGGGCAGAAAACAATGTTTATAAATACACATCATGAAGAAATGTAGATTTACCCACAGACCATTGTTGGGTGGGTTGCATGGATGATGATGGATGAGTTGTTCCCATGATGTCACGGAACGAAGTTGAAGAGTAAAGGATGTGAACAAGTTACAGTATTATTAGCAGTATATAATCTATTGATTTCAATAAGTAATAGGTACATGAAAAACAAAACAACAAAAAAAACGCTTAGAACTACTAACTAAGGTATAGTTTCACAAAAAGCTATAGCTTATCTATGTTATTTCACAAATGACATGTAACTGGTGTCATGTCATTGACACCGTCGTTCACCTTTATGTGACTGTGAGACTAGAGTAGGAATTAAGCTGAAGTCAATGTCCGTGAGGTCTTGGAGGTGAACATCACTTCGTTTGCCTCGAAATCCTCATATTGCAGCAACGGTACTCCCATTGATTTGCTTGACCAGTCTACAGGAGAAAATGAAGCCTTGGTTCTTTCCGTAGCAGTACAGTGAACAAATGGTCAATTTCTTGCTGAACACCAAATTGGAAAATGGTGTTAAATCATCTAGGCTGCTTGTTACCATGCACTGACAAAGAATATATGCATTGAAGCCTTCTATAGCAGGCTTTTATGAAGATACGCACTATTATGATACATCACAAAAAAACACATATAATAAGGTACCATATTAATGGTCCTTAAATTGTTAAAACTAGCAGGTAGGCAGATTCATTAATTGCCTTTTGTGACTGAAACCACCAACAAGTGACAGAACTGCAATGAAAAGAGCAAAATACAAAGGCCAGAAAAGTTAGTTGCATGCTAACAATATCTCAAATGGAAAAATTATGCGAATTCAGCATGAAATCGGACCGACATCAAATGTGTAAAAATTGCACCAAGTATACCACATGAATAAGAAAGTTTCAGACATAAAGTAACATACAGTACATCATAAGCACAAACTATCAAGACTAGGCAAACAAATGTGCAATATATTACTATTAGTAAGTTAGCAAGAAGTATGAAACAATATTGTGCAGATTGGGGTGAACCTGGGTTATTTTTTTTCACTGCGACATTTTATTCATTTTTCCCATAATAATAGTATTAAAGCATACAGAGTATTCAATAGCATACCTTCTTGGACACTATGACCAAATTGACTTAATTTTTTCAGTCATTTGAAAGAATTTCAGTCTTTCACTCCTAGAAAAATGACTGAAAAAAAACTTGGTTTGAACTACAGTAAAATATGCATAAGAGACACATAAGGTTGGAAAAAGACCTGATTGGTCAACTGCTCAGATATCCGGATTGTTAGATTAAATCAATATTATGCTGAAGATGTTTCAAGTAAGAAGAAGAAGATTAACACATTGGCTGCCGGTCTACAAATATGTCGTACTTGGAAATCAAGAAAAAAACAGGGATATTTCGGTTGACTCACCAACCGCATAGCTCCTTAGCTGATTGCGCTAGAGAGCTGTTCAAACCTTTAAAAGACTCAGCAAGTCTTCGAGTCTGCAATAAAAAAATTTTTTTGGTTTTGGTTTTGTTTTTTTAGTGAGTGACAGTACAAGTAAAGTAGGTTTTTGGCTATTTTTGGCTGCTGGTACCTGGCCTGGGCTCAACCGCTAGACAGAAGTATTTATCTGAAGTTTTTATTGGAAACCAAGTTAGAATCTGTGTCTTTTGTGACATTGATTGACTTTTTAATGTTTCTGGTTCAATAGTTATGATCTAAAATAAACAAAGTAATTATCAAACTATGAGGTTAATTACTTTGTTTATTTTAGAGAATGACTTTTGAACCAGAAATCCCAGCAAGTCGATCAAAGTGTCAAAAGACTTGAATTTTAGCCTAGTTTCAAATAAAAACCTAGCAAATTACTACCATCTACTAGATGATCTAGCAGTTCGGGCCTAGGGCCAAATGAAGTGGGCCAAAATAAAAAAGGCCTAAAACATCTCCACTTATGACGTTGCTGCAACCTCTTGCAGAAAAACCAAAATTTTTTTTTTCATTACAGACATGGAGACTTGCTGAATCTTTTAAGGGTTTGAAGTTTGAACAGCTCTTTAGCGCAATGGTCGGCAGTGATGTTCTCGTGCAAAAACACATATGCAAACTGCTGGATTCTAGCCTTAGGCTAACAGAACTGAAGGTGCTAAGTAACAAGATGCAATAACTTTTTTCTTACACACACTAGGATATAAAATAATAGAATCAATGAGAGAAAAGTGTCAAATACAGTTTGTCATCGTCAAAATTTTAACTGAATAACCTTGAAGACATCCAGTTTTATAAACAATGGATAAATATAACAAAAGACCAATGAAACAAGAACAAAATGAATACAGAAAATACCAAAGATGCAAAACATAACATGCTTGCCTATGCTACATGCTTTTATTACGAAATGTTGTGGTTATTGCATTACTCTATGCCTCTTAATCCTTAGTGTTGCTCACTTCCTTCACCTATATGCGTCCTTCACCTGCTCATTTGTACATACCCCAACTCTTCACCCATTGCTTGCCCACCATTATCTGTGTTAGGTTAATGTTTGTTATGTATTTGATTTAACATTTGTGCTTCTGTGCTATTATTGTTTTACTTCTGTATACAGAAGTAGATTTGTGTTGTCACATGGTATTTTGTGTTGTCACATAGTATTTATATGTGTCTTGTATCATCACCCTGAGCCACATAGAAAAAAAATGGCAAAATAACTTTTATGTCATTGCTATAATTTCATCATTTTGTAGGTGGCTTATATGACTTGACTTTTTGGGTTTGTCCTTTTTGATATTTTCTGTATGTTCGTTGTACAATTATTATAGTCTACCAGTACCATATCATGTATCTTGCTTTCAACCTTCCATAAGAATATCTCCTTGTAAAACAACTTGTAAGAATTGTGATTGGGTATTCATAGAAGTTAGTAATAAAGTGCAACATCAAAGAAAAAACATGAAACGTAAGGTGAGAGCTCAGGAGGGTGAAGAGAACTAATTATTAGTCAATACCTACAAACTTACAGAAAAATGGAACAAACACATGCATGAAGAATCAGCTGGCATATTGGCAAGTGAACAGGATTATTTGTATTGTTGTTTTTGTTCCCACAATGCATTCTTTGTGTGAGTTTGTCATTGTAGCTCTTTCTTTTGCACTTGTGATTAGTTATGAATGGTTGGTCCTAGCATTTCACAGCAAAATCTAAGATTCTGCAGTGTTTTGCAACTTTCTTTGTTACCAATCTAATAATGGATCAGAAGTTTAAAGTGAAGTGGCACATATCACAACGCTTAGCTTCATCATAGGCTATACTGTAGTTGTAGTCAAGATAGTTGACAATTGAGCGAAGTAACACTACACAAGGGGCTAACAAAACTTACAGAAAGCGCGAACATTCCAAAAGTAATAGCTATGCATTGAAACAGACAAATGGTGGGCAGTTATACTGGTTAGTACACTAAGAATAGGTGAAATTAGATCAAACTTGCATACAAGCCAATATGCTGGCAGCATTCCCTCAGACCACAGCCAGGGATAGGTGTTGGTGGAACCACTGGCATTCCTTCAGCTCACCAGACATATCAACAAGGTTATTTGCAAGGTTGCTCAAGAAAAGGGTGGTGGACTTGCCATATTCACCAGTGGTTTCAATTGCGACTGGTTGAAAGTGGTAATTGTTAAGGAGCTCGTTGCATCTTCACAAAGTAATTTTCATGAAATAGATGCAGTTAACAATATGGCTATATATGCTATTATACTTTGCACATGTTTCACCAATTTATATTCATACTAGTAGTGCAATGTGAATTGATTGAGCACTTTGAAGCACAGCATCATGTTAGCGCAATAAAAGCCACCTAATGTTTTCAAACAATTGCAGTAAAACCATTTTATTTTTGTTACGACAGATGTGTAATCAAAGCACATGATGTCATTAGGTTCTTGTGGTAAAAATATGTTGAGAATGTTGCTGTCTTTGAAGTGTAGCATTGTTGCTTGCCACTAGGGCAACCAATTTTTTGACCTGAGAACTTAAAATTTTGACTTCATGATTTAAAAATTTTGACCTATAAATTTTATGAGTTTGCAATTACAAAATAACTCAACCTTAGTTGTTAAGGTTAACCCAGAGACATTAATTCATGCACTATACTTCAAAATTCAAAAAATTGGTTGTTTAGCTTTGGGGATGTTATATTGACAAGTGCCTTAATAACTACAGTAGAGTCAAACCAGAGAACGTCATGAAGTTGAAACACTGTGAATAATGGATTGAGCGTTTACCAAACCAAGTAATGTAAGACCATGTTTCTTGCTTTACCACACCTATCCTACATAATATTCACTCCTCTAATGGGCAAAACACCATTATTACGTAAGAAATCACAACAAATTCATTATTATTACAGAATTGCAACAAATGTTGCAAAAGCATTTCAATATCTGTTGTTGAATTTTCAATAAAATATCAATAAAGAGAAAAAAACTGTGTTGCCAAAAAGTTTGACCCAACAATAAATTTTGACCTAATGGTAAATTTTGACTTTTTTTTGACCTAATAATTGGGATTCCCTCATGGTATGAGTGTGAAATTTTGTTTGTGGACATTTCATAAGCTTTAAATAAGGCAGAAAAAATTTGACTTTTGGTTGCCCTAATTATCACTCAATCTGAGCTATATACTCCTTACTCAAAGAGAAACATTCTGAGACTGTGACATAAATACTATTTTGGTTTATCAAATAAATTATTCAAATTCTATTGAATTAACCAAATTATGCAATTAACTATTAGGCCAGTTAATTGGAGTGTTTCCTTAACAAATGATGAACTGTATATGGTTTGTGATTTTGAATGCTTGTGTGACAAAACAGATGATGTGATTATCTGGTATGTGATTAACTTCATTTGTCTGTATGCAAAAAGGAAATTCAGAAGATGGTTACACACAATAATTAGCAATTGTATCCCAGTTAAAGTTATTTAGAAAGTATTGTATAACGTCTTCACTCCCACATGAAATGCACTAGATATAAGCATGCATTGCCATAACAAGGATCACTTAACACCTGTGGTGCCGGTGTACGATATATTCGTACTTCGAAAGCCCACATTGAGCCCATATTTTCGCCACTTTCAAACTCCATAACTCGGCAATTGAGATAGAGAGCTGTTTAAACCCTCAAAAGATGTGGCAAGTCTTCTAGTTCGCATTTGAAAAATATTGGAAAGTTTTGGAATTTTTTTTTTGTGAGTGACGTCATAAGTGGGCTAAATTTAGGCATTTTTGGCTGAGGTCATCAGGCCCTGGGTCTCTTGCACAAGAGCCAATTTTTTATTGAAGATTTGATTAGAATCTGAGCTACAATTCGAGTCTTTTAAGCCCTTGATTAGCTTCTAGCGCTTTTGGTTCAAAAGTTATTTTAAAATATCTCTTCATTCAAACTTGTTTACTTTTTACCCAAGTTTTGTTTTTTTGGCCATAACTTTAGTTGTGGCCATGTGAACAAGGTGATTAACTGATTGTACATGCAAATGGTGATGGCAAATTGAGTGATCTCATCGGGTAATCTCTTGTTGTTGACTGCTACAATGTGAAACTTTGCATGCTTGTCGCTCGGCCTCTCCAATTACAACAATACTAGGTTGCACTGTTCTTTTATAAGTATTAGAACATTTTGATCATTTGCTTACCGTGTCTATCACAGTGTCTTGTTGCTTTTAGGCACCACTTGTCATTGACCACTTTATTCACATGTGTCATCTCCAAGAGTTGCCATAGCGCCTATTCTAAAGTTTTTGTTTTTTTGATAAAAGAGTTTCATGTGCATCAGTATCAAATGTTTTTGTTGGCAGTAGATAACTGTAAATATCATAGGGCCATTCCGTGTCAATTCTCAGGAAGTGGTTAGGTCACCCTCTCCAATTTTCCTGAAATTTTACTCCATAATGGCTTGCTTGTTGGAAAAATTCTCTCAAAATGACTGATGTTAACAGTTGACTAGTTGCAACATAAGGTTGTAGTTGCTTGTATAGCACCTATCTCTACTTTCTTGTGATGACAGGCATTGAGTTACTTTAGTAGTGAAGCTGCATGCAGCACTGTAGATAAATTTTCTCCTTGTATCCATCTATTTACACCAGGCATGAGGTTGGACAGGCCATTAGCAATGTTTTTTAGCCTTTGGTGTGATCAGAGTCCCAGAAAGTAGACCCAAATATTCAGCTTCAGGGTAGAGCACTTAGCCCGCTGTAATACCTACATCCAGTTAAACTATTTTTTTTACAAAATAAAATCTTAAGGTATAATGATCAATGCAATGACTGATGTTGCAATTTGCCAATAATGTTATACATTCTTTTTTTCAGCTTTTAATATACCATACAGACACATTAGGTTAAATTACAGTTTATAAGATGAAGTGGATGTTTAAAGTTGACCATACTTTCGAACATCGATGCAATGAATCATCAAAGATTGTCACCAAGTATCCAAACAGAATCCCTGTCATTGTTGAAAAGGTTGAAGGCTCAGCGATCCAAGACATCGACAAGCGAAAGTATTTAGTGCCTGCTGACATCTCTGTGGCTCAGTTCATGTGGATTATTCGTAAAAGAATTGATTTGTCTCCAGAGAAAGCAATTTTCTTGTTTGTGGACAAAGTTGTACCAAACTCTTGTGCTACTATGGGTGCGATTTATGCGGATCATAAAGATGAAGATGGTTTTTTATATATTGCTTACAGCGGTGAAAACACCTTTGGCCATGAATGATAAGAAATGAGTGCCAGCTTAATTCAGACCTTGTGTGGAGTTTTTTTGATATTATTGTATGTGGAAAACATTTTACTCTCATTTGCTTTAAAGTTGTACTGTTTTCCTGACTTCATTTTTATGTGATAAACTCTGGAACTGTTATTTGATGTGTTGTGTAATTGTGAGCACTTGAAAAGTGTGGACAGTATTTAATGTTTTGTTGTGAATGTGGTCGTGTAATGTATGAATTGCATAGAAGATTTTGTCTGCATTGTCTCATGGTTACAGTGGAATGGAATTCCATTCTCTTACATTACAGAACATTTTTTGCAAGCAACTAACAATGGGATATGTTCTGTTACTACATGTTGCTGTTTGTAAATTGTTCATGATTGTTTACATTGACTCCATTTTGCTGCCTTGTCTTTAATATTCACTGCTTGCTGTATTACAAGTTAAATTATCTGTTGTTTTTTGTGACTTGCTTTTTGTTTGGAAAATGTATGAGGTTTAACAGAATTGTAGATGGTTATCAATAAAATAAATCAAAATAAAAAAAATTTCATTGAAGCATGTGAAAAATAGTGTGTAGGTTATCATGTTGTTTCATGTCTCATTAGGATGAGTGATTTGTATTGCAAATGTGTGTATTAGAACCACTTTGAATTCTGCAACTAGTGCAGTTAGGAAATTATCATTACCTTTACTGCATTGTGTTTAATTTCACTTCTGAGCAAATATGTTTACTGGTACAAGGTTTTCTTAAAGATTAAGGAAATTGTATTCAAACTAAATGTGTAACAATATAAGATATTTCATGCTTTCATCGTATTTGGATTGGGTTGCACTAGCAATATTTTTCAATGTTGTGGACATTGGTAACAACAGTATATGTTTTGTGGTTTGCCCCACAGAAATACACTTTGCGCTATTTGTGGCATGCAAAATTCCAAACACTTGTTGTGACTTTTATTCGCTCTGATTTGATTATATGAAGTACTGAAACATTAAAGTTTATATCACGTGATTGATGTGGTTGGCTTCATGTCATATACAAATATAACTTGCAGGTTCATGATGGTCACATAGACAGGATGAAATTATGAAGATTTTTTTGGTTATTCTTTGCTTGGGAACTGTGTATGCTGGTGTTGATGCAACCAATGTTACACCTAGTTCTTCACCAAAGAACTGCAGCAGTCAGAAGTTGAATTTTGAATGCATTTCTTCATCTTTGCAAAAAGAGCAGTCATCTATTTGGCAACTGCTTGGTGTGACAGCCGCATCAGGAATATGGATTCTATACTTGGCATTTTATAATTCTAGACTCTTTGGTTTGCTCATGACCAAGATTATCAATTACTTTTACAAAGGTATGATGGGTCTTTTCATAATTTCTAACTTTGTTAAAGGAAATCAGATACGTTAGTTGCCCTACCCTTGGTTTCATATGGGCTTGTCATGTGGCATGCCAGATTGTCCAGTGTTGCCACGGAAATTTTTTTAGAAATTAGTTCATTTGTTTTTGAGGATGATACAAATAAGTCTTCTAGACCAATGAAAAGCAATATATAAAGTTGATTTGCATTCAATAAATTCAATGAAGAGGTTTGCTTTCAATGGCAGTGTTTTTCAACCGGGGTTCTGCAGAACATTAGGTTCAGCAAATGGTTGCCAGGAGTTCTGCCGAAACACACCGAATTTTCCTGGAACAAAATTCGCAACCATAGTTCTATGTGGTTGTAGCAATATAGACACTTGGATCATTGCGTAGGGTTCCCTGAGCAACCTAAACATTTGCTGAAGGTTCCGCTGCTGCAAAAAAGGTTGAAAAACACTGGAGTACGCTTTAATGGCTTTCCAAGGTTTTGGTAATCATGAAAATCAATTGTAAATAATATTTTTATTAGTGGAAAAATGATATTTTTCCACAATATTGTTTGACATCGTAGGTGGTAGTGCTCAAATTCTAAATATCTGCAAGATACAGAAAACTCCAAGAGAGTGCAGAAGGCAATGGTGGAACTTTTCTTACAGAATAGAACTGTTTTTTTGCTGTGACATTTCAGTCATTTGTCTCACAGTATTAAAACTTGTAGCAATCTCCATCAGCCTATAATTTCAGACATTCTGCCTGAAATGACTTACTTTTTTTAGCGATTTCAAAAACAGTTTGGTCTGTAACTGAAAAAAAAACAGGAATAAAGTGGTGTTTAACATTGTATTAAATTGGTAATTTGATTTTTTGTATAACCCTATCTACAGTGCAGAATGGCTTCATAGAAAAGATATAGTCCAAGTTACATTGGATTTTTCTGCAACTGATACATATAAATGTTCTTGCTGAAATTTACCATTGTTTTTGTGAGTGATGCTTTTTATTTCAAACAGTATGCTGGGTTATACCTCAATTAAACTTTTAAAAAATTGTAAATGCTGATATATCTCCCATTTTAGAAACTATTGTAAAATTAGGAGCAGAACAAAATTTGCAAAGTTGCCAGAAATAATGCAGAAACTGTAGGGTGCATAAAGTCATGCTGAATACTTCAAGAACAGTTAATTACACCAAGAAAACTCCATAAATGAAAAAAAGACATGGAACACAAAATGCACATTATGTTATAAAGCATGCTTAAAAAAATGTACATAATTCAGGGAAGTAGCATTATGTTTGCAACACTAATTGCTTCAAAAGGTTATCTGGCTGATCAGCCATAAATAGCACCACATGTATCTAAAACACTAAAAATGCATAGAACTGTAAAATATGTCTGGAGGTTTAGAAATTGATTTTTGCAAAAGTGACTTCAATCAAACTAAGCTGTTCTAATCATTGGTCAGCAAATTTTTTAAATCAAAATTAACAACATAGTTAGGAGATGCTTGAGCATGAAGTCTTTTTACGTATGTTTAATCTAAGTAAGTTTACCTTGTGCAGACTTTTTAAAAGTAATTTTAACATATTTGCCATCATCAGATAAAGGGCTAACATAAAAATTTCAAAAATTGGTTGTGGTGCTCAATGTCGTACAAATGCATGTAAATTGTTTTGATCAGTGTTTCAAATGGTTTGCAAGACATTTAGCATGAGAATGACAGCCAATTGTTTTTGCTAAATTTCAAGCAGGATTTGTTGATTGGTGATGCATTAGTTATATGTATTCACTTTTTACACTTTTGGCTTGCATACAGAGTGACAGAGAAAACACAGAAAAACGTGAGGTGCCACGAAGCACATGGAAGGTTTTGGTTGTTATGCAAAGGAAATAATGACGAGACACATACACTGAAACAATGCACCAGCAACTGCTTCAGTTGGTAACCGTCATGTAGGAGCATTAAACAATTGAGGAAGAATGAAGATTTACCAAAATACAGGCTCTTGGTTATTTTTTGTGATGGTTAGTTTGCAAACAGGCCTGATACCAGGCAATTGCCCTCCCCAAAATTATCAAAAACATGTCCAGTTGCTAGGTACAACAACCAGATACAATCAGTTTCCCCCCCTTGGAAATATCAGCTGGTTGCATCCTTGTGTGTAAATTTACGCTCTTGGTTAGTTTTTGTGTGAAAAGCACATGACTGACAGCAAACAAATCATGGCTTGTTCTGTGGTTTTTGACTCTTAGTGACCCTTACCTGTGCTGAATTATTGTACTATTCTTCATAGTAACTAGATTTGCTAAATTTTTATTCTTAAATCATTATTTTGCAAAAGTTCAGTGTTTTCATATGAGCTATTCCCATTTCGTTATGAGTGGGCTTAACGTGCAGTGTAATGTCTTTCCACTGTAGTGGATTATTGGCTATTAAAAATATTTACGGTACTATTGGCTCAAAGTTTTGTATAAGAGCAAAGTATGATTGAAATACAGCTTTAGATGTCCTAAAATTTTGAAATTTAAATAGTCATGATAGTGCATTTTGTAAAACTGTATATAACATATTTATTTGATTGTTAGCTGCCTCTGATTGTAAGCTGCCCTTGATTGTAAGCAGCATGAAATAGTGTTAAAAATTAATATAAGCTGCACTTGAACATAAATTACAAATGCCTCTGAGATACTTTCACGCACTGGCACATTTTGCGTTTTTGGCAAACTTGTTAATGATGTTCACACCACTACAACTGCCTTCTGTTCATCATAATTCCTCTTGTGACGGATGTGAACTTGATGCTGAAGAGAATAGAATATGACAAGGGAGTTTGGTCAAGAAAACATAGTCAAAGAAAGACTGAGCATCATCTATACATTTCAATGAGGTGTAGAAATAAAAAATGTAAGCCACCCTTGATTATGAGCTGCATGAAATGATTAAAAAAAACTTTGTAAGCTGTGGTTTACAATCGAAACAATGTGGTGAATGCTTCACTGAACAAATTGTTTGGCAGCAGTTGTATGCAAAATTTGAAGCAATTTATCAGTTTAAGTTACATGGAATTTGTATAGTCGCATAGAGAAATACAGTTTAGCAATTTTATTAAAATTGTGCCATATCAAAACAATTAAACCATCAAAGATGAATAAGTGACGACTGCATTCTCTTAGGATTATGTGGATAATTGCCATTTGGGTAAAAGGTCAAAACATGCTTAAGAATCAGACATTTCAACCAACTGAATAGAAACAATAAAGTCTCACAAAAACTATCCAAACAAGTGCTTGCTAGTTGTTTCAAATCAATGTATTAGATGCTTTGAAATGGGTAACCTGATGCTGATGAGTCTTGCTTTCATGACATTGTAATGAAAGGTTTGTTACACGCTGCTATGAATATGCCGTTGTTTTGTACCATATTGTGTATTCTTGTCACACAGTTGGTAGTTGCACATTGGCATGGAGCAGCAAAAGTAGTTTTCACTATAGTTGATCTATGTGTAAATAGTTTGCAGTCCACTAAGATGATATTGCTTGTCAATGTGTGCCATTGTCATTCTCCAATGCAGCAAAAACATTGCTCCACCAAACTTGCTCAGCAAATTCAACATATGCACACCAGTTACCTTTTTTAAAGGAAAATTAACATGAACTATTTTTGCAGTTTGAAATAAAGTCATATATTTAGCAGCATTGTGCTAGCAGATGTGAAGAAAGCTTGAAAGACCACATCCTCAGGCCAAACATATTCTATCAGCAAAGATAAGTTGGTTCACTCATTTTTCACATATGCATCCTGCTCTGGTTGATCACACTGTTCAAGATTTCACCAAGATGAACTGCCAGGTTTTTCCAAAAACCTAATCCCAAGAGTTAATGTAAACCATTCTAACGGTTTCATTTTTGGAGGTTTTCAACCTCAGATAATTTCCTACTTACAGTGAACTTCACTTATTCAGGGGTTAAACTGGTGAATCATAATAATGGCACTAGTTGACCTTCACATTGTGTACATTCACTGTAGCTAAGTGCATAGCAAGAATGATGGTGATGCGATCAGAAAGCCTGAGAGGCAAGTGCGCAAAGCTTCACACTGTGGCAGCAAGCAACAATAGAGATCAACCGACAAGATCACTGTATTATTGCATGTTCGTGCCACATTTATGTGGGTGTTGTTTTTCATACACATCCCGTTTGTGGTGAATGAAACATTTAACGCAACACCAATGGAAAGGTTACAACAACATCTCCTTTTTACAATGAACCACACTGTTCGCACGCTCTTTTTGTGAAGGCTACACCTGGCATGACCTTCACATCCTGGTCACAGCACCATTTTGATGTGATTGGAAAGCCCGAGTGGCAAGAGTGCGCAAAGCTTCACACTGTAGCAGCAAGCAACAATAGAGATCATCCGACGAGATCACTCTATTATTGCTTGTTCGCGCCAGATTTATATGGGAGTTGTTTTTCTCGCACATCCCGTTTGTGGTGAATCGCACATTCAACGCAACGCCAAGGGAGAGGTTGCAACAATAGTGAGTTGGTATAGGAAGCAGACCATGCCAGTTAACATGCTTCTCAGACCTCTTCAATGAAACCTAGAAGGTCAAGAGGCAGATGTGAGCTTTTTTGCCAGACTTTTGCCACTGTTCTGCAAGTTGTTTAGATAGATTGGCTTGACACTTTGTCAGCACTGAGTTTGTGTGATAAAAAGTCAAATCTTGTTTGAAGCAGCTTGAGAGTTCAGTTCAGTTTAAATCACAAATTATTTTCAAAATTCTTTAGAGAAACTTTTGCTCCCGTAGACCAATAATGCCACATTGTGTAATATTCCCAGTTTTTCATGCACATAATACTCAAAAGATGGCTGCAGTTTAACACTGCTGGAAATAGGCTAGTCATTACTGATGTCCTTTAGGACAAAAGTTTTTGAAATTTTCTGAGAGACAACTCAAGAAGAAAAGCTAAAATGTTATGTTTCAGATGAATGAGAAACTCCATAAAACTGTAAATTCTAATCTTGATTCTAACAAACATGTTAAAAAAATTTGCACTAAACTTTAGAGCAATAATTTTTTTTGAAACAGCTGAGCAAATAATTTTTTAGGCAATTTTTAATTTTATAAAAATTGTCAAACCATTTCAACAATTCAGCATCTTATGTATTTGCAAGTTTTCCATTGTTAACTGTGATTCTGTTTAATTCAGATGTTTTTTGGATTTTGTAACATTTTGCCTGTAAAAAGTTTATTTGTTTTTTGTCAATTATACAATATATATTGATCATTTTTATCATAAACATTCCTGATTAAATCTAATAAAATATCTGATAAAAAGAGAATGGGAAAGATTTTGTGCCATGGATGTAGGTTCTTATTTGATTTTCACTTACAAAATTAAATGCGTTTAGAGTATGAGTGCAGCATATATAAATATCAGGGGAATGATCAAGTTAACTAAGAATTTTTTACAAATTTTTGGTATGTCAAAACTTGTTTTTGAACTTTTATTGAGCACTTGATTAGAACATGAAGACATACAAATGATGCCTTAATTGAATTTTTATTTGAATAAAGCTTTTATATGACCTAATGATTATTTTGTGTCTAAAAGCAATGGTTGCTCATTGAATTGATGCTGGTCCAAATACATTTATATAAGTACAGTTTAATATATTCTTCAGAACAATGTTTCTGTTCGTATTTTGTCACACCATGCAACATGGTGAACTGCCATCTAGTCTTAAACATTTAATGCAAGAATCTTGTTTTGCAATCCTTAGGTTATGACATTGATGAATAAACCAATTGGTTATAATGTTATCTGTCACACGTAAATACACATTACCATTTCACTTAAATCAACATGAAGACTCTTTGGCAATTATTACCCATGCACAAAACATTGTTGAAAAACGTTGTGTTGCAACCTCTCCAGTGGTGTTGCGTTGATTGTGTGATTCACCACGAACGAGATGTGTGTGAAGAACAACACCATACATATAGGTTGCGCGAACAAGCAATTATAGAGTGATCATGGCATGTGAACTCTATTGTTGCTTGCTGCCACAGTGCGAAGCTTTGCGTATATGCCGCTCGGGATTTCCGATCGCAACAAAATGGTGC
>JGI24159J19872_10007460_pt1 | contig 14337 bp, 8 predicted proteins | sample Ectturendosymbi4_FD_19872 | JGI IMG/M metagenome (IMG submission 19872) | reverse complement strand
CAAATCATACGACACTCTGCATATCGTTTTTTTTTGCACTTTCTTCGACTGCCGGCTACCTTCTCTCTGGGTTAAGACAGCCGTCACATCCAGCCCGCATTGTTAGCGGTATTTTGCCAGATCCGTTTTATTTACTGCCGGCTAGACGACTGCCGGCTCACGTAACTTTGGTTGTTATACTCTACTCTCATCTTCATTGTGTAATGAGTAGGTGGGGATCAGCATCGACATATTTACTTGAAACAACAAAAACAATACAGAATAAAATTGTAAGATTGATTACATTTAGTTCATATAGATCAAATACTGAAAACTGTATGCACAGCTCAAAATTTTAAATCTTAACGACATTTAATCAGTTAGGCCTACAAACTTGAAATAGCAAAATTGATGCACCAATTCAAGCATGGCTGCTTACCATCTGTTTTCAACAATTTATTCACGAAGTTGGACAATATACATTTATATAATGCTAGACAAAAAGCATCTCAACTCAAGAATATATAGTTCCCTGACAAAGATTGGCGACTGGACAAAAATCTCTTGCTTTTATAGGAGTTAAGATTTGGGAATATTTAAATCAAAATTTAAAAGTGCAACATTTCTATGTTTTGAAAAAGAAATGCATCTTAAACCAATATTAGCTCGTGTCAATTATATCCTACCTTTAGTATTCCTCAAATCATAACATACAAACCTTTCTCATGGTACAAACCTTGAACCTCATAATTATAGCACTATCTTACAATTAGGCTGATGGGGACCTAACTTGAAAACCACCTGGTTATATTAGGTACCCGAGGAAGATGCAAATATAATTTTGATAATATTTCTGTTCTATGAGTTTGTTTGTTTTATCTTGTTTATTTGCGAGTTTGTTTCCTGAATAAATGAATGAATGATAGCAATGCTAAACGTCAAGCATTTTTCATCTTAAAAACTGTCTCTAAATCCTCAAGCTCATATATTTAAGGCATAGTGGACCATGCTTCAAGTGCAAAGAGGAACTGGAGTTGTCAATACTGCCATAAAAACCAACAGAAAAATATGCTACGTGTCTTTTGGAAAAGAAAGCTGGTCCCAAGCATCCCTACCAATCATGTAGGCCTTGCTCTTTGTTCTGCTGCAGACATGTCTCTGACATGTTTCCTGTCATCATGTCATGCCTGTTAGGGCCTCATGTCATGCATGTTTACTTTACTCTCTTAACCTAGAACTCCCTGTGGTTGACACTTGGTCTGAACACTATGATTCATCACTGCTACAAAAGGGAATACAAGCAAACTGGGGTGATCTCGCCTACAGGTATTTACTCAACACCCTGCTGAACACTAAAAACACTTGGAACTATTGTTAGGTACTTGCTACACAAGAGAGCCACACTGCTGCCTAGTCAGAAGCATTCCCAATTGCAAATATTGAAAACCTGCTCAGCCCTGATGAGTTCCTTATTGTAAAGAATTATCGGTGCCAAAATTTTTAAAGCAGAAAATGCCGCTGCGGCAAAATTGTTGATGAGCTAGGACTCCATGACCTTTCCTGCACTAAAAACACAGGCTGCTTCCTTAAACATTCAGCCATCAACTACATTTTCAAAAGGTCATTGACCCACATTAATCTCCCCTCTATTTTGGAGCCCCTGGTACAGAGGCCTAAGCCTAGTATGGGATGCAGCAGATGTGGATACTTTTTTTTATGTCCACTACAAAGACAGTGCCAGACAGGCAGGTTTTACAGCAACAATAAGGCTCAGGCTACAAAATTCCAAAAATATCATGACCTCCAAAGCAATTACCACTTCAACCAGTTGCAATTTAGACCGCTGGTGTTTGGCAAGTCCACCGCTGCTTTTTTGAGTGGTCTTGCAAAGAAACTTGTTTTATATGTCCGGTGATCCCAGGGATTGGGGATGCTTGTCCTTGGCAGTGGTCAGAGTTGAGTAAACGCTGCCAGCATATTTGCCTGTGTGCAAGTTTGATCTAATTTTATCTGTTCTCTTTGAGTGTGCCGACCAGTATCGCTGCCCACCACTTGCCCCTGTATCAATGTATAGCTATTGCCTTCCGAATCCTCATTCTTTCTATAAGCTTCATTGTCCCCTCTGTTTTTGCAGTGTTACTTTGCACATCGGTTAACTATCTTGTTAATCGCACAGCTTATGATGAGACTATTTTGCATACTGAGTAGGCATCTTGATTCCCATTGCAGAAAGATAAAGAGAATAGCTGTCTTGGTGTTAGCATGGGTTCTAATCATATGTAGCTGGATAGTTAGCTGCAAGTTTCGGTGTCATGCACATATTTTAACTATTTTTATTGTGTTCAAATATCTGAGTACCAAAAGGAAGAAAACCTTAAGTGTTTCTACCAGTTTGAAACGAACATCAGACAACAACCCAGGTTTCGGTGACGCAACAACCTGTGACATTTTGTGTATAAAAAATGTTACCAACAGGACTTCCTCAGATGCAGTAAAACCTATATGTGTTGAAATTAGAAAACAGGGAATAAATATACCTTATGAGTTATCCTGTAACTTTCTCAGAATTTGAATGATTCAGCTACATGCTTGTATTTAGATCACAAAGTGACATGCAGACCGGCCTCTCAACTGTTGAACAGTCCACAAGGGTATGTTTTGGAAGTTGCATAAAAGTGTACACACTTGGTTTTTGATCATTTGCTGGTTTAAATAAGATTTCGTACTTACTTCCATGTTAAGTGCAGGATTAACCTGCTTAAATCAGGTTCAGCCTGAAATTGTTGCTGTTGTTCAATGTTTTAAATTGGTGCTTTCAGAAAAAAAGCAATAGACATTGTGAAGCGGAGAGCAATGCAGCAGTGGCGACATTACAGAATAAAAGCATGCAACAAAGGCAAAAAACAATGTTTATTCACACAACCTCTGAGGCCTTTACATATTTCTAAAAGTTTGCTCTTAATATGCTATAGCTTTTGCATTAGTTTTACATAAAGTTGTCTGATCTATTGACTGTTTGAACCACTATTTCGTCACAAAAAACAATACAATACTACTACAGTCAAAAAGAATCATGAAGCAATTCAATTATCCATGGACCATAATGTAGTATCACAGCTGACAGTTAAATTTACGTCCTGCTAGCACAACATTACCAAATCAAATGGGGTTGAAGAGGATGAGGCAAATGTTGTGCCAGGGCTCTTTTGCCTTTAGTTAAAAACGATTGGTTGCAATGGTTACATGACATGTACCATACGCAAAGAGAACAGGTTGATGTTTAAAGTTAAGGTTTAGTTTTGCAATTTTGGTTTGGAGTTTATGGTGAGGGTTTAGCTTACAGTTCACGCAATGCAGACAAGAAACCTATAAGAGCTTGCAAACATTGAGACATGACAACACTTCTCCATGCGTGTTAGACTCAGACATCATGGTCAACTAAGCACATCATGCATTCTGAACTTGTATGCAACCACTACAAGCAGTCGTCTTTGACTAAAAGATAAAATAGCTCCTACAGCAGTGATTTTGCCTGATGAGGCAAAATAGACACCGCCTTCAATATTGATGAAGCTTGAGTGTAATGACTGCAAAAGTATGATGTATGCAAACAAAGATGATTGATTTCTTTAGAGCTCTCACTTTGAAGGTAGAGCTTTGGCACACATCTCATTACTATTGTTTTTAGTACATATTGGACAGAGGAATGAGGTTAACAGTCATGTTAGAGACTTGTATTAATCACATGTTGGGTTGCAGTTAAGTTTTCAATTGAGTTTTGAAAACATTTAATTAGCCTCAATTCTTTAAAACATTGTATTGCTTTGAATCAGGCAGTAAGTACAGAGCATGTTTGTACATTTTAGAATCTGTGTTTAACATTTGTAATACTGATTTATATCATATGGCTGCAAGTTTACAAGATGTTCGTGAAGGTTTTTTATGTCCAATATGTGTTAAAGATTTAGGATCATTCCACAAGTTACAAAACCATTTTGAAAGCACTCATTCTGCAGAAGACAAAGCTGTTTTTGAGCAAGTCAAAGGTAGGTTGTTAACATTATATTTTTTCATTTTTGCTGTCAAAATTGTTGCCAGTGAATTTTCGGGTATTGACATTTTTCCAAGTGTTTAGAAAGCCACAATAGCACTTGACCGTGGTGATACATACAAAGCAGGACAATTGCTTTGCAACACAGTATGTAGGCTTTTTTGCAAGGCAGCAGCTTTGAAAATGTCATAGATTAGCTTTCTAAGCAAAGGATCTCAGGATAGTTTTTGCTAAACTTAAGATGCAGATTGTTAAGACCCTATAACTAATTCATGCAAACATTAGATTAGCTGTAGTAAGAAAAAATAATGTCAAGAAATGGTCAAGTGTTTTCTAAACAAAATTGTAGGTGAAACATCTGTGCCATCAGTGAAGAAATTTCAAAATTGTGTTTGCTGTTCTGTGGTTTAAATGCTATATATACTTACTTGATTTCAATCACTGATGCTGTTGCGATCGGATATCCTGTGCGGCATATGCACAAAGCTTCGCACTGTGGCAGCAAGCAACAATAGAGTTCACATGCCATAATCACTCTTCGCGTACGCTATTGTTACGTTCAATCGTTAACATCGTTAGTATCACCAGAGATTACATGCCACGATCACTCTATTATTGCTTGTTCGCGCCACATACATATATTTTTGTTCTTCGCATGCATCCCGTTCGTGGTGAAACACAATCAAAGCAACAGCAACGGAGAGGTTGCAACAATGCTAACAAAATAGGCTTTTGATTTTGACCTCAGATTACATAATTCATTTTTGGACCTATGTGTTGTTCATCCCAGCCGTGGCTGATCTTTGCGAAGCCAGACTCAGATGTGTTGTACTTGTACTGTTGGCATTAAATTATTGGCACTTTCACTGCAAATTCACACACTGTACCAATAAACATGTGTGAAGCCTCAGGTCATCTGTGCATTTAGCACATTTTAAAACATAGTTAATGCTGTGTTTGTTTCAGCCATGCTGAGGAATTGCAGTTAATCTCAACTGGTAAACGTTCTTCTAAACTTTTTTAAGTTTAATTTTCTGCTGCCAGAGTCTGCAGGCATGCCAATGTGTGTCTGCCTCATTTGCTTGGCAAGATAAAAATTGGAATGCTTGCAGTGTACTGGAATTTATCTCAACATTTTACCACACTTGTATGTTCATTTTTTCAGGATTGTTCAGCAAGGCAAAAGGAAGAATTCTTGGAAAGCATGAAGAGTACAAGTATCCAAGTTCAGATGACAATAATGAAGTTGGTTCTTCTCATGTACATGAAATTATATGGGAGCCACAAGAAATAGGTGTGCAGCAGCATTTTGTATTTGATTGTGACTTAGTCTGTATGGCATTGTTAAGAAAGAAAATGTTGTTTTGATGCTTGTTACATCCTCAACAAAACCAAAAATCACCAACTGGTTATTTTATGTGATAAAAAACATGACGTTGTTAGTGTTGATAGCAGGGGTCTCAAACTTGAATTGCTCCTAGGGCCAAATGAGGGCTTATAAGTTTGTACTGTATGTTAAAAACAATGTTTGTGGAGTCACATTTCACACTATGTTGCCCCTGATATCATTGTTGGAAGATCTGTGTCAAAATTCACAAGTAAGAGCCAATGGGTTTTTGCACAACCACATAATTCACGCATAAAATTTTATGTAACAGGTTAGTTAAACACTGTTTAGACACTTACCTGCATTTGCATTGAATTGCAATGTGGAGTGATTGCTTTGTTTTATTTAACTGCATTGTGATTTAAGAGTTCTAGCATTTAGAAAGTTTGGAGAAACAGCAGAATTTGCAGCTCATTAGAGCAGGGTTGTACAACACGGGGTACACACGCCCAACGTGGCATTCTGTAGGTTCAAAAATCGCATGCAAGTGATTAGGTGTAGGTAAAAGATGAGCTTTCTATTGGTGTATATAAATCTCAAAGCAAGTTTATCCACACATGGCTAACTGGTGTCAGAAACTAGCCCCAAAGTGACGAAGTAGTCTGCTGCTAGTTTTTTTGGTCATTTCTCAGTCATAGAACGAATTTTTTTTAATGACAAAAAAATTAAGTCAGTTTGGACACAATCTCTGAAAGTATAGATTAGTGAATATTGTTACGGTGAGATTTAATTGTACTACTGACCCAAATGTCTCACGGATCAAAATGTCTTAGAGAAAAAAGCAGGCCTGCTGCAGTGATGCTGTCTGATTTGATGATTTTGTTATTTTCTACATTCTGTAAAACGGAAGTTCTTTTAAAATGCCACCGATTTTGAACATGTTATCGGCCAGGACTAGATCATATGAAAAACTTTGGCGTACACATACCTGTTCATGTTGGGCTTCCCTGCATTGAAATGTTCAGTTGCCATGCCATATCTGTAAAATAGAACAGTTTTTCTATTGCATACGTACTGAAACACAACAGAACAAGCTTAAATTCATTGAAACGTGATCATACCATCTGTTTTTACAGGTGTTATTAGATCTCATTTTGACTTTTTAAAACGGACGAGAGACGCCAGGATTGACAGATTTGTTATCGAGTCCAACAAAGTGCTGATACGTCTGGATAAAGTAAGCAGTTTCATGTTTTGTTCCAAATTATTTGGCAGTTTCGGAAGTTTGTGAAAATGATATCGCATGCTATACATACAGAATTTGCTGAAATTTGAATACCCAGTCCCAAAGACAATAATGTTCTTTGCTGGGCTTTGCTAACCAAATGAGGTGTTTGACCTACCAGTCATACTAGTAGCAGATTCACATGTTTTGTCATTTTGCGTTACTATTGTGGTTGGTGTTTAATGAGTAGAAAATAATTATGTCTATTCAGTTTAGTTTAAAGCCGTCTGTTGTGGTATTCGGTAATATTATTAATCATTGCTCATCAAAACTTTCAGTTGCTTGGACATGTTAAATTAACTGGGAAAAGGAGTACCAAAGGTATTTATTGGAAGCGAGTTTTCATTTGACATCCTGCATCGTTAGCCTGGCATTTTATGCTTTCTTACAGCTTGTGGTATGAATGCTTAGTCTTCACTAACCATTTAACACGTTTTATGTTGGTAGCTTATTTATTTTGATGAGCTTTCTGACGGAAAACGAAAAGGTATTTTGCGTGTGATATGCGATGAAGTTATTGCATGAGCACTGAACTGCTTGTAATGATAGATGATTTGTTTTCATTTTTGTACTCTCGGTTTAATAAAACGCTGCGCTTGCATGCTTTTGCAATATAGCAACTTACCTGCGGAAAACACTAATTTATCAGCAGGGTAATGTCTTCTTGAAGCCCACGTTTCTTTTTGTTTAGTAATTACAGTAGTTCCTTTCTGCATTTGCAAAAAAACTTCGTTCAAAATTTTTTTCAAGCTTTGTCACTTTGTTTTTGATGTTTATTGCTTTAATCATATATGCGCGCGTCTGCTGTTTTGGTAGCTATCCACAAGTTTAGTGAAAATGGAAATGGTAAAATCCGTTGAGTTGGAGAAGGAACTAGTAAACTCAGTCCTATGCTGCTAGAAGTTAAGCAAACACAGCATTTACGGTACATAAAACGAATTGTTCACCATGTCGTTCAAATGCTTTCGCAAAAAATTACGTTTTTTTACATCAAAACACCAGCGATTGAAAACAGGATTAGTCAAAAAGGATCCTTCCATAGACAAGGACCAGCTATTTGCTATTATGATGTTCATAGAGTATTAATTTCGCTTGCTGAGCGGGGTTTCTTTAGCTCTTATTCAAACAGAATCGCGCCGATTTTTGCACACGAGCGTCGATAAATATGTCGTATCTCAGTAACACGTTTCTATGGGTGTGATGAACTAGAATTAGCATCGGCTGATCTTCGTTACTAACTGCAGTCAGTGCCGAAATGTTACAACATCTGTGTTCTCGAGTTGTTTCTGTCTTAACCCCACCTGACCACATTACAAAATTCAAGACATGTTACAAGAGAGGTTAATTTCAAATTTGTTTGGGTCAAATAAAACTGAAGTTGATTCGTCGGACTGTGTACGTATGTGTTGATTGCATCAAATGCAGGTTTTTTTAATGAAAAATGTTAGGTACCCAGTATGGATCTGTAGGGACCTGATTTCTCTGATTCTAGGGACCCGATTTTCTCAGATTTTAGGGAACCGATGGATTCTAGGGACCCGATTCGGGTCCCTAAAACGCCTTGAAAAAAACCCTGATCAAATGATCAATCTTAACTCAGCTGAATAGCCACTTGGGAAACAGTGTGCACCCCATTAAAATCTGTCTCTTCAGGACAGTGTAAGTTCATTTGCTGCGCCTTCGCTTGAAGCCAATTTGCACAAAATCTTTGCTTTGTTCCACTTTTGACCAGTTTATTGAACTACTGCATTAGTGTCCTAAGAAGCGATATCTATTCCAAAACGCAATTCCGATGAAAAACACAATCGATGATATATTTGTACGAAAAAAAATCGTTTGTTCAGCTATAAAGACGTTTGCTGTAAGAACAGTTTTTTTTCAAATGACACGGTTACTGCGGCCACAACACACGCGATTGAAATGACATTGATACAAGTCGTACTGAAGCGCGATGCTGGTGAACAGAAGCGATGAAGGAATCGATGTGAAAATTTTTAAACATGAATTTAGGTGTCAGAAACGGTCTTTAGAAGCTCATTATTCGTCATGCATGTTCACATAAAAATAAATTCTGTAAGCTTTGCTTCGTAGCCTGCCGGCCATTGCTTTGTTATATCACGGTTCGATACGCAACGAAAGCGTATGCAAAAGATCTTACACACTCTCTCGGGCTAAATCAAAGTGTTTTTGTGTCTTTTTTGAAAAATTTAAGGGTTTGCTTTAGTTACGCACTTGAAAGACCCCTCTCGACTAGCTGTAAACCGCATCAAACAAACAGGCAGGTTTCATTGTTGACACTGACCAGTTCTTACGGAGATTAATGTCAAGTGCTGTGGACTCAAACAAACTGGTGACACATCAACAGCTCTCCAATGAACGTAGTCTCATCTCATGTGGGAGTGTACCTGATTAAGATCTCGTGTGGAATGCAACGGGCAGGCCTCGCTACAGAACTGGCCAAAAACCACTCTCGGTAAATATCCCATCCCTGGTACGGTTGCTGTGATATTGGCATTCGACTCGCAGTCACGAGTTCGTTGGTGGTACTGTTTTTAATTGCCAGACACGACAAGTATTAAAAGTTCTGTGGAAGTCCCACTTTGTATTTCTGTCGGTATGATGGTCAAGTTGCCTATTTAACCTTCCTTGAAGAACATATATCAAGCAAGAAACAATGTTGTAAAAATGGATGTATTTGGAGCTTGACAATTTGTAGTGCTCGGCCAGTTGTAGGAAAATTCAGTGTGTTGATCTTCTGTAGTATTGCATGCGATTGTTCTGGACCGGGATGCATGGGTGTGTTATTGCGAGTTTTATGTTCTTTGCTATTTACGTTTTCTGAATATGATCCTCGTTTTTGTGTAAGTTTATGACGACTGTTTTTCGTTTCACTATTTCAGCACCGTGTGCTTGCGCTTTCAAAGTGGGTAACGCTTTGAATTATAAAGTTTCAGTTCCAGTGCAATCGGCGCAAAGACTTTGAAATGTAATAAAGAATCTCCCAAGGATAGCGCAGGTGATACGCGATTACGTTTGCTTTCAGAATTCGAGCAACACTTGGTGCCGTGGGTTCGCGACGAAGATGTTCCTTTCTGCCCAACATGCGGTGACAGATTCAACATGGCAAGACGTAGGCATCATTGCAGGCTGTGTGGCGCGATTATGTGCAAGAAATGTTCTCTTTATATACCCTTCGACCTCGCAGGTAAGAGTGCTTTTCTGTGCAAAAAAAACTGCTCAAATTTAATCGTTTTAATCCCGCTGTCCTAATGTGAAATTTCACATGAGGGTAAAGACTGTATATTTGAACGTTAATTGGTGGTAGGTTGGGCTTGAATGTTTCCAGTTAATTGTTGGATACATTATTTGGGGCATTAATTTTTTAAGTACTAATGATTTTTTGAAGCATCGACCTGTGATTACTTTTTTTGCAAAATGTGCAATCTTCCTCTGCCAAATCGTGCCGTCCAAGCTGATGAATTGCCCCGGAAATAACTTTAAATTGGCTGATGTTCACACGGCCGAGGCATCACTTTAAGACACCGTATTAGTCCGCCGCTGCGTTTTTCATACTTTTGTCGTCGCGATATGTTCGTGTACTTCGGTTTTGCGCCTTTGTGTGATTGGATGTTGATTGACATTTTGAAAATAAACGAAAAGTTATAAAAAGCAATCACGTACGAAAAGTGTTGTCGATTCCTCTATGTCGCCGCTCTTTTCTTTTGACTGAAGTCTTTGAAGTGGGGGCAAACCCGTCTACTGTTGTCTATCGGCAGTATAAGCTTTTTTGTAATATCGGTATCTGCAAAGTCATTATAAGTGATTGCGTATAACGTGTATCGCATACTGGCTGCTGGCTGGTTGGAAGCAATACTTCGTTTCACCCTCGGTCCCTCCCTCTTGGTTGCTTGTCTTCGACCTTTGTCGAGAACCTTTACTTACCGGTGCATAAAAGACTTGCACGGGAAGGTGCTTGAGCACTTCACCCCAGCCACACTGCATGCCAGATACTGATAAACTTCGTTGCCGTGTAGTCCACTTACCTCGCTTCGATGTGTTTACTGTTTGGTGTAAGTCATTAATTGCGCTGGTCAGACGACACCGAGAATACGACCAAAAAATGTAGTATGCAGATCTTTTGTACAGAAACCTTGGTTCAGTCTCTAAGGAACTCTTCGTCTGTTCGACCGAGGAGCCAGTCGATGTTAAACTTATCGAAAGCAACAGCGTCGGCCCCAGAAAATGAAGCACATGTTCGTTGTTGCCATGACTGCAGTAGAATCTTGCAGAAGAGAAAAGAAAAAATGGATGAGCAACACCGGCAACCGTTGCTTGTTGCGCTTTACGAGGTGTGAGTTTTGCCAAGTTACGTGTATTTTGTAACCAGCGCCTTGTGTACGACAATCATAAAGTGCCCCACCCAACCAATGACCATATGCCCTACCCAAACAGTGGCCGTGCGCTCCACCCAAACAATGACCATATGCCCCACCCAAACAATGGCCGTGCGCTCCACCCAAACAATGACCATATGCCCCACCCAAACAATGACCATATGCCCTGCCCAAACAATGGCCATGTGCCCCACCCAAACAATGGTCATGTGCCCCATCCAAACAATGGTCGTGCGCTCCACCAAACAATAACTGTGTGCTCCATTTAAAAAAAACACTGATACAAGCGTTTTTCAGAAAATGAAATTGAAAATGATGAAAACTATCTTTTGGAACTCGTTTGAGTCACGCTTGTGCATTTCATACTGAGTACATCTATGTGACCACAAGTTCCACAACAAACGTGGTTAATCTCCAGCTGTAGTCAAAATAATGTAACTCATTAATGTAGTGCCTAATGCCCACTTGTGAAGAAAGTACTTTTCCACAAACGACAATTTTCGACTTTAGTATTGATCTGAGTGCGGCGGCCACTGACAAGCTGTGCCGGATGATTGTGGTTTTAATGTCCTATGCATGTTGTAACTTCAGAAACTCCACAAGGCCAAGAAGGCGGCAGAGCAATTATCTCCAGAATACAGGGAAATGGCGACATCGCTAAAGTAAGTCGCTGCCTGAGTGAATTGTGCATGGTTTGGGAGTACTTCTGAAACAATAGAGCTTGTCGTATGTCAAACTTATAGATTTTTAGTGATTTATTAGTTTCTAAAATTATGAATTTGATCCAAGTTAGTAATTCTCTTTGATGGTGAATTGTTTGCGGTAGAGTGCGAAAAAAAACGATTCTTTTTCTTTTTTGTGTCTGATTGTTTGTCATCAGGTTTTGCTGAAAATTTGTCTCAGCTGTTCCCGGCTAAGCTGCTGTCAGAGCAATCGGGATCAGGCATTGTCTGATAATTCAAGACTTGCGCTTGGCGCAAATGTTACAGATGAACTTCGAGTTGGAAAAACATTTCTGCAATTGGTGATATGTTGTCACTGGTGACATGTCACTAAATGTTAGTCGCACTCTTGTGCAGCCGTGGAGAGGAACACTACGAACTTGGAAAGGCGACCGAGCTTCGCCTGAAACTGTTGAAGCTCTACGAAACTGTGGACGTCCTGAGCAAGAAGATCTCGGCGCTGGACACTGGTGATGAGGAGAATCCACCAGCACCTGGCGCTTTGAGTTTGCAAAACTCCGTCAGGAGGGCTGCGCACGCATACTTGCAGGTAGGGGTTCTGTCGGCAAACCTTGCTATGAGATTGCGAACGTGGCATTGTCTCTCGTGGCCGGTCGTCAGGCTTGCCCGTAGGAAAGAGATTTTTTCCATGGGATGAGAAAAGCAGGCGTAAATTTGTCCCATCGTTAGTAATTTTAGGTCATATAGCAGGAATTTTCTGAAATTGAGTGCCATTATGATATGTTCACACTTCGCAGTATAGTAAGTTCTACACGCAGAGGCTCAGTGCCTGGTTTAGTGATGCGTGACCCCCGAAAATAAGATTGCTGTTGATGCGATACCTCTTTTTTAGATGACCAATGAAAAACGCAATTTCTATTGACCATCCTAATTAGAAGTTTTACGGTGTGTAAGCCGAGCCTAGACATTGTACTTCGTATAACTAGTTTCGCGGGAATCCCATGGGATGGGAAAGTGTCAAATTGGACAAGTCATTCGGTCGCACTGTCGTAGTAATCACATCTCACTCCGACCTTTTCCTCTGTTTTTTCCGCCCGCGTATTACATAGTTGAACGTCTTGCACTTCACTATATTTTGGGGTTGAAACAGGTCTTTTTTTCGTCATAATTTCATTTATATCTATGATTTTCAGGTTATTTTTGGTGGTAATTTTTTCAAACCTAGTTTACGAATGATGTACTATTAATTGTCAGCCAAACAGCAGTGTCGAGTTGTACGTTCCTCGCTATTCAATAGGGCATGGTTAGTATAATGGTGGTTGGAAAAAGCAACCTATCTTCCTGCGTATGTTAATTAATATCGGTAGCTGCAGCCTGTGAAAATTATATTGGGTTAGCATGTAAGTACTCAATTCGTAATAACGAGATGCAGGTTAATGTAGCCAATTCATAATGAGAGCCATGAAAATTTGTGCAGTGAGCAGCGCTATGGTGGCCGTTTGCCCCGTGAAAAAACTTTTTATGTTAAGAAAATTACAATAACAAATTTTTTTGAAAAGTATTTTTTAAAATTTTGTTTCAAAATAAAAAGGTTTGTGTTTGAAATAAATCATTTCAAATGGAAAATTCCTTGCAACTGAAAACAAATTTTTCTCGAATTGCTTCTGAGTCCAATTCCGGGAATTGATGGCTGNTGCTTGCTATGTTTGTGAATAGTGAAGCTCTTTATACCTGGTCTTTTGCCTTTCAGGAGAACATGCTAACACTGCAGTCGCTTCCGTCGCTCCCCAAACTTGAACTTCTTCAAAAGGAGAGAAGAAAAGAGCAGGAGAGGAGAGTGAGACAGCAAAGAGAAGAGGCAGAGCGAGAAAGAGCTGAAGCAAAGCGATTGCAAGAGCTGGAACGGCTGAAGCAGGAAAGACAAGCAGCCGAAAGGTAAAACCCCCATGTAGTCAGAAACCTGAGATGAACCAACTTGTCTGTGATCGTGCAAATTAACTTACTGTCTTTGCAAAAGATTCAGGAATAACTTGGGTGTAACCAACAGCGCCTTTATAACCTGCGGACGTCATACTGGCATCGCTGGTATGAACCAATAATTATTACCTCCGGTTCGGATGGACGTGTTTTCACGTCATTGGTTCAAATTCGCCGGGTGCGGATTGACGTGTATACACGTCAATGAAATTACAACGCGATAACTTTTTTCTTGCTAGGTTTTTTGCAACGAAAATTTCCACAGATGTTTTTCATACCTAGATACATTAATCCTGAAAAATTCCTACATATGGACAAAAAATGTTTTGAGTTATGAAGTCTTGCATCAAACCACCTTGCTAGGCCTTAGCTACAAGACTTTAAAAACAGTTAGGTGCCAACAGTTGTTTTGTTAACCACAATAACTTTTTTCGTATTTGTTTGTTTGCATAGAAATGTTACAATAATGCTGTTCTTTTTGCTACTCATGTTATTTCGTAGCGTTTGCCACCAGGTTTCAAATCAAGCAGATAAATTAGATCTGGCGATTTTTTATTATTAGCCGACGTTCGCCCACCTATTCAAGTGGGCTTCCTCAGGGCAATGTTTTATAACCACGTATAACATGCAACTTACTAATA
>JGI24159J19872_10007459_pt1 | contig 14339 bp, 7 predicted proteins | sample Ectturendosymbi4_FD_19872 | JGI IMG/M metagenome (IMG submission 19872) | reverse complement strand
AGTTTTTTTTGGTTTATATTGTCGTTTTTGTTTTGGCTTTTTTTTCGCCCAATCGCAAAAGTGACGGCTGGGCGAACTGACGGCTAGCTTTACTCTGGTTGCAGGATTAATGGTCAAATTGTAAAGAGGTTACTCTTGTTTGTTGGGCACAAATGGCCATGATGTTTAATTGTCATGGACCGCAAGGTTCTAGATGAAGAGGAAAAGAAAAAAACGACAAAAAAGAAATCTTCAGGTTGCCATAGGCTAACCCTTTCTTGATCCACGCACACCCATTATAAAGATAGTTTTGATTTGATTATAACTGCGATGTAAATTTCATGGAGATTGAGGTATTCATTTTTGGAAATAATCTTCAGAAGAGAATTGTCTGCTTTTTCTACAGGTGTTTTTGATATTCTGTAACAAAAACTGGACTGCGGCAGCAACATCTTCACGAAGTAATAAGCTATATTAAAACACATAAAAACAGTAAACTACAAATACACACATTTTGTAGTAGTATACTACAAATACATGCAAATACACACATATGAGCATTTAATTACGAACATGGAATGACAGACAGTCGTATTATATTACGTATAATAATTCAGGCTAAGAAGATAGATGTTCGTTGACTTTCAGGTGATTCTTTGGCTACAAACAAGAGGATGTGTGGAAAACATTACTCATGATTCTTATAACTTTCTATGATCGAGTTTTTGTATCGTTTTTTGAAGATGATTGCTGGCAATTCTTTTAGAGAGGAATCTATCTGGTGCCAGATTCTTGGCCCTTTGAATTTGATTGATATTTTTCCATATTGGGAGCAGACTGGGTAACAGAAGTATTGGCCAGAGGTAGAACTTCTAGTTTCATGGGTGTGGACAGGATTAACAGCAGTAAATAGATGGTCAAATGTGTTGGGCATTCCTCTCCTGTTGCTGTGGAAGTTGTGCATATAAGCTTAGCAATTTCTAGCTGATGTATGTCTTCCAGTTTCAATAAATTTAATTGGCTATAAAGGGGTGTTATATGGCATCAGTAAGAGCTCTAACTGATGGTCTTAATGATTTTGTTATGGATGGTGTTTAGTCTGTGTAGGCTGGTTTTTGTTGCTGAGCCCCAAGCACCAATCAATGGCATACTATAGACGGGAGTATACAAGGCTGAAATATGTCATCTTAAGTTCATTTGTGCTCAAGTACTCTTGAATTCTATAAAATATACCAGAATAACAAGAAAGCTTACTTTGAAGCTTTGAAATATGTGTATCCCAATTTAGTTTATGATCTAAGTGCATTCCAAGATATTTTGTTGAATTGACTCTGTTAATTAAGTTGCTACCGATTTGTACTCTAAATGGGGAGCTCTGCTTCTAGGCTGAGTTAAATATCATGTAGACAGTTTTACTATAATTTAGTGATAGCTTATTATGATGCATCCAACTGTTGACTTTATTAATTTCCTGGTCAACCATCTTTTCCAAAATATCAATGTTCTTGTTTACCAATATTAGGCATGTATCATCAGCAAATAGTGTGGTTTCAAAGTTTGATACTTTTGGCAAGTCATTAACATATAGTGAAAAGAGCACAGAATCAGGTCTGGTGATTAGCAACAAGCCTATAACTAATTCAACTTTGAGTTAGACCTAACTTTTCTACAATATTGTAGGTATACTGAATTGACCAAAACAAACTTGACCTGTTTTTTGATACCCCTCTATGCTTGTTTTGAAAATGTTTCTGACTGACCTCGACTGGCAGTGAGTCTGGGTGGAAGATGAGAAAAATCTATAACATGTCAGTATTTTTGCAGGTTACTGTATATTTAAAATTTGAATATTAAATCATATGTAATGCAGTGATTATATTGAAATAATATGCTGCGTGATTTGATATATGCTCTTGGGGGAAATCCTGGAAACATTTTTAAGGAATTGTCAGTTGGTAGAATTGAAGTTATTCCTGGTCTGCCAGGCATTTCTCGTAGTGAAGAAGAAGCACTTAATCATGTGTTACACTTGGCAACAAGATTCTTGTCTTTCCAGAAGTTCATTTCTGCTCACACCTGTACTCTTAATGCATTTGAGAATGAAGACTTGGCAGATGGTCTAAAACCTGGTTGTTACATCAAAGCATTTTGTTTAGGGCTTGATAATATCTTGTCTGAATATAGGCAATGCTTGTTGTCTATAGAAAAGGAAATATTAAAAGACAAGCATCTTTCTCTTCTGTATGTACAACATGAAACCAATTCATACCATATGTTGTTTGATGCAATAAATGATGTAATCACAACAATTAAAAATCGAAAGAGTCATGGATGTCAGTTGCTGGACATTGTTTACAGAGCAACTTTGTCAGGAAATTCTTGTGTCAAGAAGTGCATGCTTGCAATTCTTCAGCAGTGTCATATTGTTATGTACAAACAACTTACATCTTGGCTCTTGCATGGCCTTTTAATTGATCAACACCATGAGTTTTTCATACAGTATGTGTCTAATGAATTGGTATCTGGTCAAACCAGTGGAGTGGCAGGTGGTGGGTCAGCAAATGAAACTGATATTGGCCTCACTGTTAAAAGTGAAAATCTTTTTAAAGTAAGGTTAGAATATCTGCCTTTCTATATACCAGGCCGTATTGCAGAAATGATTTGTTTTATTGGCTCATCCTTGCATTTGTTTGAATCGGATCAGCCAGACAGTTCTCAAACATATCTAAACAATGCTGCTAGTCTTGTTGAAATGAAGTCAGTTGATGCCGTTTTAAAGCTTGAAGGCATATTGCAAGCTCAAGAAAAAGAATTTTTGTCTGACTTATATTCATTGCAACAAAATAAAGAGTTCATAATTGAAGATTTCGAAATGTGTGTTGATAAAATAAGGTCTGCTGTGGCAAAAGAACTCTGGCTGCTCTGTGTAGAGAAAGCACAGCTTGTTTCTCATTTCTATTTGTTGAAAGATTTTTTTTTACTTGGTCGAGGTGAACTGTTTTTAGTCTTTATTGAAGAAGCAGATCATCTACTTCGAAATCCACCATCACGTGTTACAGAGCATGATGTCCAACAAGCTTTTTTGCGATCGGCAGCTAAAGTACAGATAGAAGAGGAGGTTCCTCTTGACATGTTCCAGCTCACTATAAATTCCAAGCCTACTGACTCTCAAGCCGGTTATTGTGTTGATTTTAGCACTGTTGATGATGGCTGGGCTAGATTAGGACTGTCATTTAGTGTGAAGTGGCCACTCCACACTATTTTCACTCCAGGCACCTTGGAAAAATACAGTCAGCTGTTTAAATTTTTGCTGCGAGTTCGACGAACACAGTCAGCACTGCAGAAAGTATGGTCCATTCAAATGAAAAATAAACAAGATGCTGACAAAGACATTGAATTCAGCACTGGAAATGTACACTCAATATCTGAGTGTAAACAATGGCAATGCCGCAGTCAAATGCAAATTTTTATTGACAATCTTCAATATTATTTGCAAGCTGATGTGCTTGAATCACATTTTACTAACTTACTGCACAAAATTCGATCAGCAAATGATGCACAAAGGGATTTTGAATCAATCATTATGGCTCATGACAACTTTCTGAATGCACTATTAGCACAGTGCTTTCTCTTATCAAGTGCTGTTTGTTCTAGTTTGTTAGAAATACTGGATATTTGTCAGAAGTTTTGCGATATTGTGTTGACATCATCTCTTCTTATTGGCAACACTGAAATGGAGGAGCAGGTTGCTCAGCTTTGGGACATGTATTCTAAAAAAACATACATGTTTTTTCAGGTTCTGAGTGGTGTTTGTACTCATCAGTGTAATCCTCACATATCACAGCTAACATTACGACTTGACTACAATCGATATTTCTCATCTGTCATGCGAAAACCAACTTCTTTGAAGAATTCCACATAAATACATTTGTTTTTGAGGTTGAACCAATACTTTTATTTTGCCAAGACTAGTTGCATATGTTAGAGTCAAAGATTTGTATCACTTCTTATATTTGATGAAAATTATGTATGTAATTTGTTGAACTTATTGTTAAATTAACATCTTTTGATAACTTTAGTGTGATAGTGTCAACATTTATTATTAGAACGTCTGTGATTGAAGTTATAAAAGTAATGAAAATTTTGAGTAAATATTGAGTTTGGAAGTTCCACCTTTGATTGAGTTTTGTTTGTGATATTCTTCTTTGCGCAGTAGATGAATATGGTTTCCTTTACAGTGATTAACAAATTGCATCAGAAAAACTGCATTAGAATTTGTGTGAGCAACTTCTGCTTGTGCAGTTTGAATTTAATTAGTTCACTCTTAATTTAAATGTAGCAGGAAAGGAGTGCTTGTGTTATCCATCTTCATCATATAAGTCTTGAAAAAAGTTTGTGAAGTCTTAGAATGAGTACATTTTTGAGCACAATAGTGTTATTTATTGTAAGAAAGCTACAGATATATTCAGCTCTGCATTCATTGTTCTTTTGTGATCATCAAACCTAATGTGAAACTTAGTTTTTTATAAAGTTGATCGTAGATTAGAACAACACGAATAACAATTATTGTTTCAATAATTACTCTGTTCATTTTCTTGGAAAAATATAAGTGTTTAAGTGCTGAATTTTTTTTAATCTGCAAATTTGATTACTGATGTTTAGGATACCTTTTTCAAGCATGTATGTATATACTCTGGCTAGCTGCTTTCAGTGTCTTGTTTTTGATTGACCAAAATTGCTTATGTTTTTTACTTGTTGCTGTGAAATTTTATTTTGGACATACTTTTTTCAGTTTGCACTGCTTGAATGTTTTGTTGGATGTCTCTGAACTGTTTGACAATTTTTTAACAGCATGAAAGACCAAGATCTCATTATAGTGAGTATCTTTTATGTTTAAAAAAAACATTTCCAAGATTTTGACAGGTCTAATGTCATTATTGCTTGTTGCAGCTCACATGCTATTCTGAATTTTGAAAGATTAGAAATTTAGGAACAAAGTTGTTATAACTGAGAACCTCAACCATTTACACATGATTACAATTCTATGTATAATACCTGAATTGTTATGTGGTGTCTATTGTCATTTGTGTTGTAAATATTTACCTCATCTTTGGGTGCAACTAGTTTGTCATATGTTTTTTGTACTTTAGTTACTAATGAACTGTTTGTGTACTAACATCATGTGGCATATATCACCAATTTTCCACCTCACTTGATGTGTATCATATATGTGTAACACTCGTGTTTGGTTGCAGACTAAGAATGAAACACACAATTGCTTTTGAATGTAGTTGTGTTACTGCTGCACCAGTGAGTAATCTTGAAAACTGGTTGAAAAGCATAACCACCCTATTAACAAGCAGATGCCTAATAAAGACAGCTCGAGTCACATTTTGGTTTATAAGTTTGCTGAGTTACCTTTAGCGAAATTGGTGTTACAAATGATCATTAATCTTTCTTTAGGAGGAAAATGATTTACCCTATGAAGAAGAAATTTTGCGGAACCCATATTCAGTAAAATGTTGGCTAAGATATGTTGAGCATAAGGAAAATGCACCAACCAAGCAGGTAATACACGTATCCTGTTTTTTTTTCGCTGAGACATTTCAGTCATTTGTTCCATAATAGTGTTGAAACTTGCCCCAATAGTACCCACTAGCCTATATTTTCAGACATTATGACCAGATTGGCATAACTTATTTCGATCATTTCAAAAAAAATGTCTATGACTGAAAAACAACCTAATATGAATCACAATCATTTGGATGTAACACAGAGGTTCCACATGATATTGAAAAAGTATTGAATTGTGAAATAGATTTTCAAGACCTTGAAAAAGTATTGAAATTGGCCAAAATGCACGCGAAGTATTGAAAAAGTATGGAAATTCAACCACTTGTTTATTCAAATTTTGTTCTTCACTGCTGATGACAATTCTGCAAATGCTTTTGCATTGTGTTGCATGAGTAAAATTTTCGAAAAATGAAGCTGAATGATGGTATTAAAGTCTTCTGATTCAGTATGGAAGAGGTATTAAAAAGTATGGAAAATGTTTTTTGAAAATGTCTGGGAACCCTGGCTAATAGCCAATCATGCGGGTTCTCATTCTTTTGTCATGGTATACAAACGTTTGTTTGTTTTTTAGATAAATCTAATATATGAGCGAGCCCTGAAGGAACTTCCTGGCAGTTACAAGCTTTGGTACAACTACTTACGACTTCGACGAAAACAAGTTAAAGGGCAGTGCATCACTAATCCGGTTTACGAAGATGTTAACAATGCTCATGAAAGAGCTCTTGTCTTTATGCACAAGGTTGGGAGATATTTTATTGTAATTCAGTGCATGTAGTTGCATTCGTAAGTCACTTCGTAAAAGTTTTTGAACAAAAAAACTTGCCAACAAGCGACGCGATCTGAGTTATGCGATTGTCTGTTTGAGCTATTGGCGGCAGTCCAACGATGAATCGGCTTGCTATGTGAACGCCATAGGTAACTTTCATAGAAACAGAGCATTCGCAGTGCTCTTGAGACTGCGCACAACAGTAAAATATAAAAACAATATTATTAACTGTCTTATGCGACGTGCTGAATGCATCATCAATAAAACAACTTGGAAGGACGTAGCGCACCGCTGCAGACATGAAGAAGAATTTGTGCGGCGCAACCGGCTTCTAATGTGTTTTCATGTCTGCAAAGACACAAACACTTCTTTCAAAGATTTCTGTCACTTTTAAAAGATACACTCCATAGTGTCGACAGGTTCAACGCGAAGTGCATTGTGTTTATAACAGCGATCTCTCTGAAACTTGATCATACTGTGTATGTTATCTCCGAGGTCACAGGAATGCCTTACCTAGTGTGTGTTATCTCTTGTCACGTTTATTGTCCAATTAAATGCACATTTGTGTTTACTATTGTTATGAACATTTTTCTTATCATTATCGTCTCGAGTGTGATGCGCAAACAAAAAGTGTGGTTATGATCGATTATTCCAGATTTGAAGAAATACTCCCCTTTATGCGTACTTGTTGAACTGTTTTTAAATTAAACTCATTTCCGCAGATGCCACGGATTTGGATCGACTACTGCAAATTTCTTGTAGATCAAAAAAAAATAACGCGGATTCGCCGAACGTTCGATCGAGCGTTGAGAGCGCTCCCTATAACGCAGCATCATCGAATTTGGCCTCTTTATGTTGACTTCGTCAAGAAGTATCCCATACACGAAACTGCTGTCCGGGTGTATCGAAGAATGCTCAAGGTAATCTGAGTGCGGAGACCCCGTCTCGTGCTGAAGCTGCCAGTAACGATATGATACACTCTGCTCTTTTCTGATGATTTGCGTTTAAAATTGGCATCATCTTTTCTACGCCTGTTTTTTCAACCTCAAATCACGCCCGTAAGCGTATTTCTAAACGCAGGTCTTGGAACCTGTCATTATGTTGTTTTTTGTTTCCTTGCAACGGTGTTGAATGGTTTGTTTGTGAAATGTTACAGTTATTGCCTGAAGATGCCGAGAGTTATATAGACTATTTAATTTCCATCGATCGCCTGGATGAAGCTTGCAAGAAACTTGCTGACGTTGTTAACGATGAAAGTTTCATGTCAAAGGTAAGACGCTGAAGGATGGCATGCACGCGTATCGTTTCAGGCTAACTGTTGTGCACTTGTGCATTCACCAAGTATTTTTATTGTCAAGATGTTGAACTGTCTTTCGTGCAGAAAGGAAAGACCAAGCATGAACTCTGGCATGAACTTTGCGCCCTCATATCAAAAAATCCAGACAAAGTTCACTCATTAAACGTGGAATCAATTATACGATGTGGGCTGCGCCGTTTTACCGATCAGCTGGGACAACTGTGGTGCTCACTTGCGGACTACTTCACGAGAAGTGGATTATTTGAAAGGGTGAGTGGAGCCTTTGGATTTTTTAAGAACGTTGCCTCAAAAATTGGAACTATGCGTGCAAGGTTGAGACCAACTCTTAGTTACAATGAATTTTGTTTTGGTTCGTTGTAGACGGTAATGGGTCAGGAGATATGCTTAATTGATTACCTGCATTCAGATGCTGCGAACATTTCGTGCAAGACATGGACGAGAATATCTTTCACAGTAACCTTCATCGTAGTAAGGACAGGCAGAATTGAACAATATTGATTTTTTGTCGCTGAGACATTTCAGTTATTTGTCCTATAATAGTATTAAAACTCAGCGTTACAGAATTCACTAGTCTATATTTTCGGACATCATAACCGAATTCACCTAATTTTTTTCGGTCATTTTTAAAAAATCGGTCTATGACCGAAAAAAAAACTAGGAATTGCCACTGGTATCCGAGTGTGGCTTCGACAGCCATTACGTTTTATGCATGCGATGCTTGTACGGTGCAACGAGAAAGCGAAACGTACCAGACACAAACGCAACACTCGCCACATGCAGCGCTGGTTCAGTCGACAGGACCAAGGAAACTTTTTTTAGTGGTGAAGACTCTTCCCCACATGCGAACGGCACTCGTGCCAACAATTTTTTAAGTGGCAAGGCAAGACGACTGGAATGCTTGACAGACGGCATCCCTCGTCGTAAGTCGCATAGATGGCACGGTCAAACAGAGGAAGGCTGCAACGAGTCAGAAATTTCAGAAGGACAATTAGTTTGAATTGAAACAAAACCGCCGGCATTAACCAAAACCTGTGCGAAATGTCAATTGAAGCATTTCGTAGATTTGGTTGAGGGCCATTAACGTGTGTTGCCTAAATGATTGCACTGATCAATGTCGGAAGGTTGCGTTTCAGTCTTACGTATGTGGACAGTATGGTGTTCCATGAACTGGACACTGTGTGGCCTAGAAAAGAAGCAATGCTGGTTAACTTATCGGCGTAAGTAAAAGTTTGTTGCTCTCAGTTCATTTTTGCCACTGGAACAACTACATATGTTTTTCTGCGCATTGTGAAAGAATGGAGTTGTGGTGTTGAAACACCGAATGACACAACGCCTCACAGAGCGGTTCGCCACTGAAAAAATTAGTTGTAACTGGGAAAAAAAGCTGATCCTCAACATGCAACGATGGTAGTCGATTTGACGGCCGTGTGGCGTGCGCAGTGCTTTGGTACTATCATGTATATTTTACTGCATGGCTATGTACACCGCTTATTACACTTCGGCTTGTCTACCATAAACATGCCAGGGCAATCTTATGTTAAAACTTCACCTAGCGAATCAACACAGTCACATCTATATTTAGAATGTTGTTTGATCTTTAAACTAATTAAGAATCTTGTTTGTGTTTGTTATCACCTCGGTTTAATGCAGTTGTTCTTAACCTTTTTTTACATGTCTTACCCTTTTATCAAACAATATTACCAGATTTATCCCAAATACACTCAATGGTGCTCATTTATTAAGATTACAAAATTAACAAGCTTTTATAGTTTAAAATGATTTATAAGAATTTAAATTTGCTGCATTTTATGGTTCAGTAAATTTACCCCGTTGGAAGATGAAATTTACCCAAGGTTAAAAACCACTAACCTATTCTGACAGGCTCGGGACATATATGAAGAAGCGATTTCGACTGTGACCACAGTTAGAGATTTCACACAAGTCTTCGATGCTTACGCACAGTTTGAGGAATCTGTCATCAACTCCAAAATGGAGCAGATGGCTGGCGATTCCGCGGAACATTCTGAAAACGGTGAAAACAAAGTATTTTGCGGTTGCTTTAGTTATTGTTGCGTCACTGCTGTAATGAAGCTTTAATGAATCATCCCTGCTTTGATGTAAATTATTATTTGCGTGAATTTTATATTTCTTAAAATGACCTAACATGGGCGAATACGTTTGTCATCTAAATAAATGTAAGCTTTATGTTTAGCCACTTCTACTGGAAACTGTTGCGTCGAATACAACTTCCGAAGAACATATGAAATCACCTGTCATATGAAGCGCGACATGCCTCTGTGTTGTTTTTAGATGATATTGACATAGAGCTCCGCTTGGCCCGCTTCGAACATCTGATGGATCGGCGTCCGTTGTTGTTAAACAGCGTTCTGCTTCGACAAAACCCGCACAACGTACACGAGTGGCTAAAAAGAGTGGAGCTCTACAAAGGTAGGCACTTGGTGCTGCAGTCAAAGATCGGCCAATTGAATTCTTACGAAGCGTAATTTGATTCCTATGTTCAGTTCAAAAAAGTAATTGATGTCTTGAGCTTTGTTTGATTTTAATAAGTGCGATATTTATCGAGTGCTTTCCCGTCAATTTCCACCAGCTTTCAAATATTTTTCCGCGATATTTGGTCCATAAAAATTTAGTTCTTCACTGAACCATTACGATCTGCGGATACTTTGTTCAGGAGTGTTGTCTTGTTGTGAGGTGTTGCATGCATGCCTACGAAAGCCATTTTTAGCGGCGGCTGCCGTGTTCTACTTTCGAAGCAAGCGTCTTGGTTGTTGCCCAAAGCGCCGTCCTGCATCAGATTGCTTTATGTTCCGAAATCATTGGAAACATACGTCACCAGTGAAAAAATAAAGACGAGCCTGTCGTGATGTCAGTGCCCATCACTGCAGGCTCTTACTAAGTAGCCGTTTTTTGCAGGCCAACCACAAGAAATTATCAACACTTACACAGAAGCCATCCAAACGGTGGATGTGATGAAATGCGTGGGGAAGATGCACACGTTGTGGGTATCGTTTGCAAAGTTCTACGAAGAGAACAATCAAATTGACGATGTGAGTTATTAAAAATGTACATAAGTGTAGGAGCAGACAGTTTTTTGGGGATGCAAAGGATATTTTGCTCGAATTTCCAAAGTTGCCCGAAAAACTTTTATGGAGACAAACATTCTCCCTTCAAATTTTCTGTAGCTGACGGTACATTATATTTTCCTCTACCTAATTGCCATAGACTTGAAAATTGAAATTTGGTACTTGAAGTTTGTTTCTTAACAGCTCAACTGAGAAAAAGTTAGCTAGGCTGTGCAAGAACATTGTCAGAAGCCAGCTGGCTCAGAACACTTGGGCATCTGCCTCACAGTCATGAGGTTTGGCGTTCCATTCCTATTCCAACTGTTGCTGTTAGCAAGGAACCTCACACCTAGCTGATGCAGGGCTAAAGCTGCTTCCTTCTCAGAAGACATATATATGATATATGTGGCATGTATTGCATTATTTATACTGCTGATTTATATGATGACCATGCCGTGAGTCTCACAACATTGTCTATTCAACTGCACATACATGCAACAAACTGTATGGCAAAATGTGTTCATCCAAACACTAGTTAAAATTAAAAACACAATTTTTCCGTAATTGCATGGCATGGACTCTGCTAATATGAAGTAGGTGCCCTGCAGCTGCAGCATACTAGATTCCCACAGTGTACAATTAACAAAGCACATACTGCAAATGCAGTGTCTTCTTTTGCCAAACCTTTCAAGTGAATCAGTTATTCATCAACTTTCACGAAGTTACTAGAAACAGTTTGTTGATTTTATACATATGTTTTCTATGTCATAATCACGGTAGGCCGTGACATAATCAGCTTTTATTCATATACTCAATAACAAAGAAATATAATTTCATTAGTATTGTATTGTTAAAAAATGTTGAAACTTTTTTACTCAAATTTTTTGAGATTTTTCCCAAATTTGGACAAATAAAAACTATTGGGTGCGTTTGCACCCCCAGCTCCTGCACCACTGAAAATGTACATTTTGATGGCGGGCTGTCGACGATCGTTTTACCGTTGTATGGCCTTTGTTGTATTTCCGGAATAATGGCTGCCCAGTCCCTCTGTTGTGCAGTTCCGCGATATTACCGCAATTTTCGCGCGTAAGCGAAGTCTGTTGCGTTGCAGGCGCGGACAATTTTCGGTAAAGCCACGATGGTGCAGTTCAAAGCAGTTGACGACCTTGCATCGGTGTGGTGCGAATGGACTGAAATGGAGCTAAGGTAATCAAAAGAGATCAAAACTGCCATGCACTGCTGCTGTTGTAATAAGCAAACACTATGAGCACGTGGGAAGAAAAAGATCGAATAAAATATGCTGGTTTTATCCATGAATGAGCGTTGATATTTTTTATTTTGCGAAAATGTTTCGTGAAATTCACTGCTACTCACATTACTGTTTATGCGCTAATTTTACCACAATGCGCGAGTGATTCCGAGTCCATTTTAATGTTGCTTTTATACATGCAGAGATGCCAAACCTTTTTCATTGTACAGACACGAGAACTATGACGCTGCTCTTAACTTGATGAAACGCGCCACTGCCCTGCCAACCAGAAGAGCAGGATATTTTGACCAATCAGAGCCCGTTCAAAATCGTGTTTACCGTTCACTCAAGTTGTGGTCGATGTATGCGGACTTGGAAGAAAGTTTTGGCACGTTCAAGGTCGGTTCTACTTACTCTGCTGCGCGGTGTCTGTGAAATACGCTCCTCGTCTAATATTTAAAATATTGTTGTAGACGTGCAAAGCCGTGTACGACAAAATCCTGGATCTAAGGATTGCAACTCCTCAAATAGTTATCAACTACGGGATGTTTCTCGAAGAAAACAACTACTTCGAAGATGCGTTTAAAGTAATTCAATCGTCGGTTAATGTGCTTGATTGTGTACTTTTCGTAACCCAGCCGCAACGGTTGTGAGCATTGTTTCAGGCACAGTTCACTCCTCCACGTGCGCCACCGCATTGTCCCTTGAGAGTTGTGATCGCGGCCTTTGCGCTGCATTTGATGTTGATCAACCCAAGATTTTTCATTGACGCCCTCTGATGCTTGTCAGGCAATCTGCTGCTATTTTATGTCGACACCATGCTTTGCCGTGACCAGCTGATGTGATCATGGGTTGAATGAAACGTGTACAGTAGACGAATATCAAATTGTTAAATAATGTGGTTGAGAAAATCCATCTTCGTAGCAACCGCCGACGAGTAATGTAAAAATGTTGCTGGTGCATCAACAAAAAAAGTGCTCTGGCGTTTTGGACTGTAACAGTTCCAAACAATTTCTTGTTTCAGGCATATGAGAGGGGTGTCGCCATGTTTAAATGGCCAAACGTCTTTGACATATGGAACACTTACCTCACTAAGTTCATTAAACGATACGGTGGAAAGAAGTTGGAGCGAGCGCGAGATCTGTTCGAACAAGCCCTGGATGACTGTCCAACAAAATTCGCTAAAAGTGAGACATTTCTTTCGTTTCGCTGAAAGTTGCTTTGACCGCAACGAAGCTTCTTTAACTAGTCTTTACGACAATGACGGATCCAGTCCAGGCGTTTGAGGGGCAGTCAAATAAGGTGATGGCAAAAAGATCTCCGCTTGTTTAAAATGCCGTAGATCCTGTGGTGGTGAAAATTGTTGGGTATCACACAAAAGTGGTTACCAATTCTAGGCCAAGGAAACGTCTGTTTTTTGTTGGTCAAACTACGTGATTTTGTAGGAAACGCACAGTTTCAAAACGCCTCATATCATGAATTTACAAAAACTTTTGAAAGCGGTCCTAAAGGACGGTACCCATTTTTTTACACGCTGCGTCGTACCTAACACAGCCCAAACATAAGTTGCCTGTTGGTTGGGAACAAAAATAGGACTCCACGCGGCCTGCAGTCACTGTTGCCCCAGCTAGCGATTCGCACGCTCTGCATGACGATGCAATAGTGTTCCGACAAGGATCTGATCCAATCACCTTTGTGTTACAATGCACTGGTAACGCATCTGAACCTTGCTTTTTGTTTTGAAGGCGTTGGTAAACTTGCATCAGTCATGAGTTTTCCGTACTGTGTTTCTATTTTGGCTACTGCTTTTCCCTTAAAGACTGCTATCAAGCATTTAAAGCGGTTAACTTGAAACAAATACACAGCCCAATTTTGCACAGACACGCTGCAAATCGAAAACTGTGCTCGCGAATAAAGGAACTGCGCTTGTAATTACCTGAGGCAGGGCAGTCCTCACGCTCAGAAGAAATAATGGAAGAGCACCATTGTTGATTCCATTCGGTAATAGTGCCCCCTAGGCTTTTGACCGGCTTGTAGATTCTGCAGTTCAACGAGATGTAAAGCAGTTTTTTGGATAGCAGTGTTCCCTCTAAGAAAATTTTACACTGAGAAAATTTTTGTTTTAGTGACCATGAATATTTTAAGGCCTAGTTAGCAGAGTTCTAAGTGAATTACCACTTTTTGTTATTTATCCGAATAAGTGTAAAATCTTATCAATATACGAACAAAGTACGCATTTAATTCAAATACAGGGTGACACAAAAAAACGGTCATCACCAAAAATCGAATAACTTCCAAAATTTTATTTAGATTAACACAAAAATTCAGCTACATTAGGTCAAGCCTGTGTAGCAGGCATATCCAAAGATT
>JGI24159J19872_10007458_pt1 | contig 14339 bp, 8 predicted proteins | sample Ectturendosymbi4_FD_19872 | JGI IMG/M metagenome (IMG submission 19872) | reverse complement strand
GCGTGAGGAATGGAAATGTGTAGATAAAGTGCGGTTAATGGAGGGGTAATTCAACTCACATACCTTTGTTAAAGTGAAAAAGCATGTCCGTTTACATTAGCTTCGGATGGGGGACAGGTGGCCTTTTCCGCTGGATTTTGAAATTTGATGATTTGCTATTACGCTTTACAGTTAAAAAATTTCTTAGTTTCGGAGTTGGACAAATGAAATTGCACCGTTGTTGCCACCCTGGAAAACCCTTCGGACTCCCATGACGTCAGGTGTGGAGATTTTTCTTGATGATGTCATGAAAATTGTGTATTTCATCCGCTCACATTCAAAGAAGCATCGAACGTTTTCAGAAGTGCAAAGACATGTAAGCAGACGCAATAGGGTTGCTATGTAATGCTGAGGTACGCTAGTTATCCAGAGGAAGAATTTTAAAGCGGGTGTTTTCGGCAAGAGACGCCGTTTTCCTTGCTCAACAATGACACTTAATGTCCACTAATTTAAGACAACTTTCGGCTTGTAAAATTGTTTTTCTTAGAACACAAATCGTTTGAATTTGTGGTTGCAAGCAAACGTGGAGCCTTGACGTTTTCATCAATGAATCATCACACATTGCCTTACCGGCGAGTGAAAAAATCGGTCTTGTCATGTAATCAGAGTCCGACCCGCGCAATGTCTCGTGTTTCAACTTTCATCTGATGTTAACTGCCACCCTATCTTACGGTAAATTTGGAAATATTCAGCTTCAATGGGAAGAGTCAGCAGCAAATCCAACGTAAATAAGGTGATGCTTATTTTTTAAGTGGTGAGGGCATGACACGGCCAATACCAACAGATAGCGTTCAACCTGCTTTCTCGATAAAGCGCATGTGACTGATCTGAAACCAAACTGAATTTTTCCTGTTGCTAGGGAAAAATTGAACGGCCGTCACAAGGAGACAAAGAAAACAGCCTTGTTAGAAATTCGTGGAAAGTTTTTCGCCTCAACCGCATTTATGGTATACGTTTACCTTATTACACAGATCAACAAAAAATGATTTTGTTTTGATCGACATTTCATAACTTTTTCAGAGTGCATTTGGGTGCTGATTCCAAATCGACATTCATTTTCTTTTGGCACATCAAATTTTGTAGTTATAGTAAATGTTTCTTGGTTATGTAAATAGTTATATGCTTTCGAGTAAAAATAACCTGATTGTTCGGTCCTTACGAAGGTTGTTAATTTATTACAAATACAAATAGTCCAAGAAACAGGCTGGACAAATAAGCAGAGGACTTATGCTTTGATAATGGAACTCATAAAACCTCTGAAAGTGTTTTAAATAAGACACTTCCATAAGGCATGGCTGGATCATCACGACACAACAACTAGCAGTAGTCCCCCTTCATTGATGTTTTCCAAATCCCCTGATATCTTGCTTCCATAGCCTGAATATCTTATTGAAATCACTTCACCCTGGCGGTCACTCATGGCGCCAAAGTTTTTCCAAAACACCCTGGTGTGAATGAAGAAAATGCATCTTCAGAGACATATGAAATCCCATCTCCTTGTAAGCTAAAACAATTCTGCTGCTCCTTATTAAGTTCGAGCATATCCACCTGAATGCTTTCCGAGTTTCTACTTGTAGTGGAGAAAATCAACTCAAAGTCCCGATCTGTCGAAATCTTTACAATCTCTTGGCCTACAAAATTCGGCCTACAAAATTCCTTCGTTTTATTTATTTATTTATTTATTAACAAACAGCCAATGATGGCAGGCCAAACCTGAAGAGATCATTGGCAACGCAAAGATTAACATGAAAGAAAAATGACGCACACACACAAATAAAACAGCACAAACAGAAAACGTGTTAAACGGTGAGGTTATATTAAAAGAGTGGATTTTTGGACAAAAAAAAGACACGTTTGCTCAAACAAGCGTAAGGACGGATTTTTAGACAGCTTAGGGTGTCCAAAGAGAAGTACTTCTACCAGTTCAGTTCGATTCAGTGCATCAATCGAAGAGTAGGAAAACACATTTTCCTCAACAAGAATCTTAGAAACATTTGTGATTAACATATGGCGTGTCGCGCAGGTGGAAGGACACTCAAGAAACATGTGAATTTAAGTCTTAACAGCACCACATTGACAGATCTGATTGTAATGGCCATCTGTGTTCAATTTACTATGTCCTAAACGAAACATACACAAGATAGCAGTTGCGTTAGTATTGCAACCGTGTAAATGCCAAGCATTAGTTTTTTTTGGGAAGGAATAAATCAGATACTTTGGAGCAGAATTGGCGTGAACTAAAACTATGAAGGTAAGTGGGTAGCGAATTCCAGAGTTTTGAGCCTTTATGGAAAAAAGACTAATGTAGGGAATGTGATTTACAGGAGGGTAGCTGAACGTTCGTATGGAAACGTGAAGAGTAGTCGGAAATATTTAAACACTTTGGAGCAAGGGCGGATAGGAATGACGGACGTGATCCAAAAAGGATGGTACGGAAGGTTTTAAGAATGTGAAACTGACGACGGACAAACAATGGGGTAAGACATAATTCTTTCAGAATAACCTCGTGGGATGTGGTCCTAAGGCAATAAGGATAAGTTTAGCTGCAGCAGTTTGAACGCTTTCGAGGAGATTAGAATCAGTAGTCGCACAGTTATCAAAAATAATATCACCATAATCAAGGATGGGCAAAATATATGCACGATAGAGTGCTAGAACTGAATACCTGGGAAGAAAGTTCTTAATCTTTTTCAACGCGTTAATTATTGACATTGCTCTGTGATGCAGGGTTGGGATGTGTAAATGCCAAGTCAGAGATCGATGAAAAATAAGTCCTAGATTCTTGTGAGAAGCACTTTCAGTTAGTGCTTGGTTGCAGAATCGTAGTGGAGGATGAAGAGATGGATTATTTGTAATGGTGAGAACTTCGTTTTTTGCAGAATTAAAAGTAACACTCCACAAATCTGACCACATCTCCAACTGACGTAGGTAATTAGATAACGTAGTATGTCTATATCAAAATCATGAACAGATGCTACGACAGTTAATTCATCAAGTTTGTCATGACACCTTGAGGCATAAACACTACGAGCGTTTATATGACAGATTTTTAAATTACGCATGATCATCATATCAAAAAATTAATAATCGAAATTGATCAAAGATGATAAATACACCTAAAGTAAACTGACAACGAAAATTTGTTGTTGTAAGTTCAAACCACATTATTTCAGCATCATTTGATTCAAAATCGTAACAGCGAACACAAAAAACATCATTTTTAACATGGGCTAAGATGCCACCGCCATGTCGATTGCGGTCTAGAAGAAAAGGGTCAGTATAGCCATTAAGATAAACAGTAGCGTTATCAATCGAATTCAGTAGAACAGACTACAACAAATTTTTATTCTGTGACTAGGAGTTCGAATTCATCTAAGTTTGGAGTGCTGTTATGAGCAAGTAGCAAGTACGCTTCTCGTGTTAACATGAAGAGCTGAAAAAATTGTTGAATTTAACGCCATTCCTTATTAAAGCTAATCGGGCAATACCCTCTTACCGTTGGCGTAAAGGCAATATTCCACACCTTAATTTTTCATCTTATCTTTTTCCCCGAAGAAAATAGTTTGGAAGCTTTCTTTAGCAGGACTTTGCGCTGTTCCTGCATGGACCGTGGCAGATGTTTCGTAATATTCTTTCGAAACTGTCTTGCTCTTGGTGCCAGTTTTAAAACCATATTTTTGTCTTTCATTTTGACGAACTTCACTATACTATAGCTGGAACCTGTGAAGTTGAGCTGGAAGGTTGTAAAGCCGATTTAAGTTTTGGAAGTCGGTGAACATTGGCAAACGATATTTTTGCAAGGTCAGGTTCTGAATATCGCGAGGAATTGGCAAGAAATGAGCGTATCACATGTTCGCTCTGCTCTGGAGTCTCTTTGGGAGATTCTACAGGTAATCCGTGAAAGAGAAGGTTATATTCTTTTGATTGCAATTCAGAAACTATTTCAGACTTCCTTGTATTCTCGCGCATTTCTGCCAACTCTTTTCCAACACCTTTGAGATCAGATGTCAAATCTGCGATTGTGTTGTATCGCAGATTTGACATCTGATCTCAAATGTGTTGTTGTATGCATGCTCTAAACTTGTTTCATCCAGCTGCAAGCGTTCCATAAAAGCTTTTTCAATTACTGAAAGGCGTTCAGAAAGTCTCGTTTCTACTGATTGCAGTAGATTGTACAGGTCCGATAATTGTAGAGCGTCGTTTCCCTCGGGCGCCTGACCAGTCTTGTGCTTTCTTAGAGTAATTGCACTGTTCTGTTCCATACTCGTTTTAACTGTTAATCTATTTGAACCACTGACAGTCAACATTAACAAGACTCAAATACTCTATGAATATCAGAGGCAAATCCAAAAAATTCACCAAAGCCTCAAACCCGAAGAACAACTGACAAACTTCAGAAGAAACCTTTCCAACGTTCCCGAAAACAGCTGTCTAGAAAACACGTCCGTTCAGCTCGACGGTCGGTAACGGAATTCCTTCGTTTAATTTGGCTTTGGTGAGATTATGAAACTTGTCACATAGATAGTCAAAGTCAAAAAGCGTTGGAATTGCATTTGCCCATCACTTCCACAAAATTTTTCATCAAGTCTCATTTTATATGCAGAGGTGACATCAGGACTTTTTAGAATTTCTAGTGGAGTTGGAGTATGCTGAACTCCTGAACACTGTTAACTCCATCAAAATACTAGGTTCTTGTGGATCAATGTTGCTTTTTACAGTGCTCTGCAGCAGAACAGCTGTTCCACACGCACAAATACAGCAGTAATTGGTAACTCTTCTGTGCATTCCCGTGAATGTGCTTGTAACCTTGAGATCTCAACACAGGCTCCACTGGTAGTCAGTGCAGCCAACTTAAAAGCATTCAAAACAATATGAATGCTATCATAAGATCCATTCAAATGAACCGAATGTGCAATGGGGATTTAATATTTTACATTACCTACGTGCACAGAGATATCAATACGTCACTTACTAAAACAGTTCCTTGCATTTAAATCACTCAGCTAAGGTTAGTACACTTGTTTTTCTTTCGCAAATTTTCTGTCTGCTATATCAATTATTATTATTTTATGGTACGTCACAATCCAAAAATTGCTAGCTTCTGTTGTTAATAGGCCCGTGTTAGACTAGGTAGGTTACTGGAAGCCAAAACATACACAAATCTCAAAAAATAGATGCACTCGGGGCCGGTGCTAGGAATTGCTGGATCTAATTAGAAAACTGATGGCGGGACCCCCACCGCATCCAGAAACTCCATGTTTCTCCTAAATGATGCTTTGAATTTTCATGCTCACGACATAGCTTGTATGAAGATTAGACTAGTTGTTGAGACCACGTGATGATAATGCACTGGCTGTCTTCAAACCAGTCCAGTCGCCACGAATGGGGTCTTTTGTGGGCTTAGCCCTGCAAACGAAGCTCCAGACCTCCCGAATTGAAATATGAAACACTATAAATCAGTGTTTTTGCCAATTTCAGTGTCAAACCCCTTGCAATAACGTAAACGCCCTATTGAAGACTTTCTGGCGACGGTTCTGGTTCAAACTAAAAGGTGTTATACTGTGAAAGCAATAATAATATCTATCAGCGGACTAACAAGGGTACATGATCCAAGGTCTTTCAAACACACTCCCCATTTGGAAGTTTCCTCTTACGATACAACATTCAAACACACAATCTTTTTTCGTTTCTTAACTGAATGTCGACCAGTGCATGCGAAAGTGACATGGGCAAGATATTCAATGCTACATAGAGCAATGATGGAGTTTCGAGAATTGGTCTCGGTCTCGAGCTCGACACGTGTCTCTCGAGCTCACGTTACACTTTCGAGACGTGTCTTGAGACCCGTTTTTTTCAAGTCTCGGTCTCGAATGTCTCAGGTCTCGTCTCGGTCTCAAAAGACTTCGGTTTCGAGTTATTAGTCCCGAGGCTTTGCATGAGTTTTCTTTTATGAAGTCTTGCAAGAAGCAGCTCCTTAAAAACGGTTTTGAAAAACGATTGTTCAAAATTCAGCCGTTCAAAGCGGGCAGTGGCTAAGCTTTCTTTGTTGTTATGCCAGCCTACTGGCGAGATGGAGAAAACAATTTGCCCTCTATCCTGTTTAAAATTTGTACTGAATTCAGTGAAAAAGTGTATGAACCAGTGAAACCGCAGCGCATAATTTCTAAAACGATTGCAACGAGACGTTGGGAGTGCTTTGCTAAGGACTTTCTTTCAACAGTTTTTTCAATCAGTTTGTTATAAAAACTCAGTGGTGGTCTTACCAATTTCTCGGCCCTTGTCACAGACGGAGTTTGTTACAAAACATCGCACAAATTATTATTTTGGTTGCTTCGATGACGTCACCATGTTCACTCAACCGTAGTAGCTCCGACCTTTTTGAAATTTTCGCAAAAAACGAGGCCAATTATGGAGATTTTAGCCATGGCCCAAAAACTTCTTGGCTACGCCCATGGTGGTAGCACTCTGTTTAACGATTCTATGCTCAAGGATAGGTGAAGCAGCATGTAGGCCCAGGACACCTTTACTATACCTGCAAGAAAAGCATAATCTAGCCTAGCATCTGTAGGCTACTTGTTCCATATCACTCCAGAGCAGTGTTGCCAGATGGTTGTCACATAAAACTGCTAAATAATTTCACAAAAAACTGCTTGATTCTGCTAAAAATCATGTCACAAGTTTTCAGTTAAAACCTGCTAAAAGTAGTGAGATTCTGCCAAAAATATGCTGTTTTTGTGGTGATTAAAATCAACCTATAACGTTACATATCAATTCTTCGTCTTGCACCTTCACTATCACAGGACAAGAGCAGAAAATATTCGTCTTGGCCACCACATTTTTTCCCACAATTTCCTTTCTGTTGACATTTTGAGCAACGTAAGTGCAGCTTACCTCTTTTTGCATGACACACAAGTTTTTAAGAATCTCTTTCAAATGGTCGCATGTGTTTGCAAAGTAGAACAATGCTCAGCGATTAACAGGCTGAGCATGCTGTAGCTTCAGCCCTCGCAACTTTTTAAGGAATGTAGTCATTTAGCCTAATGCACTTACAAAGCACAAAAGCAAATTACATAAGCTTCACTAATTTTGACTCAATTATCTGCTTGAAGCAGCTTCATAATAAAAATTCCGAACGATTGAAAGCAGGTGGTTGTGCCTAGTGCTGATGTTGCCCAATTTAAAGTGTCTTTAAGAAGATTAAGTATATTTTTGATGAAGACGCAAACGTTTTCATCTTGAAACTGTTGAAGCGCATATTTCTGGTCAGGAATTTGTTGCCTGCTAAGCCTGCCAAACTGTTCCTGCTAGAAAAACAGCTTACTGCTAGATGAAAATTTTACTGCTAACAGCGAGAAAATCTTGCTAGATTTAGCAGCAAATCAGCTAAAATGGCAAGATTGCTGCAGATAGTCTTGTCAACAATCTAGTGGGGCAAATTGTTTCCAGAGAGTCAGGCTAGATGGCTTCTTCACCATGTCCATGTTGCGATGTGCACATTTCAAAACTTGTCAGATTGTGTGTACAGTCTTAGACCATCAAGTTCAGCCATGTGGTTTTTGCTTCCCATATATACACCACAATCCACTACGCAAATAACACAATGGCATACACCATACAGCAAAATATAGCACCACACTGCTGCTTAACTTAAATAGGCAGAAAATACTTCAGCACAAGGTTGGAAGCTTGGCGTTTTTTATGCGAAAATTTGACCGTTTGGAAATTTGGCCTAATTTGCATTATGCCCCACATTCCGCAATTTAAATAACCTAAGTGTTTCCATGTGCACTCTCACTAATACGCTTCACTTCCTGACTTAACAGTTGAAAATATCCACGTTAGCATTCCAAACCTAGAGAATAGGTATGATCAATGACGCATAATGGTCATGGTATGTCATCAATCGAACGAACTTGTACTTTGTGGTTTATTTCCTGAACGCGCCGACTGAAGTTCACTGATTCGTTGAGCAGAATGTTACATTGATCCAGAGTTGATTGGTGGACACGGTGAGATCACTCGACTGGTTGGTCCTGAATATATTTAGATTAAAGAGACCAATGTTCCCAGCGTGTGAACATGCTTTCAAATTCTCGTAAGTCTATCACGGATTAAAAATAGACATCCAGTTTTTTCAGAAATTTTGTCTAGATTGATGCTGTTGAAAATGCACCCAAATTATGAAATCCAAGTTGTTGTTCTGTTTTTATGGCAATTCATATTCAGGCAATAAGTGATTTTTCGAGTCGTCCAACTAATGTTTGTTTTTTTATCGTAAAACTCGAAAAAGTTATGAAAATATGCCATTAAAATATTATTATAGTTTTATAGTTCTATTTAACTGATCCAAGCGTTTTTTTGTCCATCCCTTTCATCTCAAGAAGTTTGAAAACGATGTTACCAAAATGGGAACGTTGGTCCGTTACAGTACAAAAATATCCATCTTTGTCAACAGACGTGAATACAGTAATATGAGGACAATAGTGAAGTAACTTTTAATCCCATTGTTTTGTCACACTGCAGCGCTGTTGAAATGTAGCTCACTGTTCGACAGATTTGAAGAGTTTGCCACTTGCATCAATCTATTAAATCACAAAGTTACAATGAAATTGCTTCCCAGGATAGCAAGCATGGCTGCAGCGATGAGTAAAGCAATAAGACCACTTGTGAATTTCAACGAAATCAAGCATAACAAGTGAGAACGGCAATTTACAAAAAATAGGCTGAAGAGAAAAGTAGGAGGTGAAAGTCCTTCAAACATGATTTTTTCTGAGATAGTGTTTTTCCTGAAAAATTGATTTTTTGTTTGCCCACCAAAGCTTCTATGTAGGGGGTGTTCCGTGTACTGGGAGAGTGTTTCACAGATGCAGCTGTATAGCGGTCGTCGAATCTTCTGTTCCTTGACCTCCAAAATGTCATGCTACATCCAGTTTTATTGCAAATCTGATGCTGTGAATATTCTTTTTGATTTAATGCCGAGCTCGTTTTGATTCTTCCAAATGAGGCTTTCTACACATTCTCACAGGGCAAAAACTATGGGGATTCCCGCAGATCTGACAGTAGCAATTCGCTGAAATCGAAAAATCTCGGTATAGATGAATCAATAGTTTCGTATTGGGGTTTTCACAGCACTAAACAGTTTATAAAAGCAAAACCAGTGAAATTTGAATAGAAACTGTGGATCCTGTGTAGTGTTGACGGTTTTCCGTATAACCTCGTTTTATACCTACTGTGGAAAAGAATCTCAAAGAACCGCCCAATTGGAAACACATGTTGTAACCACCATGTTTACTTCAGTAAGCAGCAATAAACATGTGTTTTCTTTGATGATTTTTTACAAGCCACCAGTTGTGTGAACTGTCTGCCAAAGATATCAAAGCCTGTGTTACGATAGTCTACACTCTACAGTCAGAAAAAATCGAATTGGACACTGCCCTTTGCTTTCAAACAAGGACTGTAAGAAACAGTCCAGAGGATCTTACGATTACTCAAATGGCAGTGGTATTTATGTAAGATGGAACGATAACTGTCCAGTCACGATTGGCAGCTTCAGCATATCCACCTTAGTTCATCTTGCTCATAAAACAGGGAACCAACCAATACGTCTACAAGTTAATGCAGTCTCATAACTCACTAATCACTTTAAAGTACTACTGCAACTTTTACCTTGCGCAAAAACTTCATACATCCATCTTGTTATAAGTATAATTGAATAAAGCATGAAGAAAATTTACTAATACTATCAATACTTATTTCTAAATCTCTGCAGGTATAGGGCAAAGGAAAATATTAATGGTTCAAGAAAGCAAGGAAAGTTTCCCCGAAAAGATTTAAACATATAGTTCTGACTCGAAACGAAACTGAAAGCAATTGATGTAATACTGAATTATAGCAGCCATTGAAGCATACAGCAGACCATGCGAGTAAACACATATACATTGGTGTTTACAAGATAATTATCTCAAGCAAAACCAGTTTCTGAAATAACTGTTTGAACAATGGAGTTCCCTAGGGCCAAGTTGAGGTTTGTAAGAACTTATTGTTTTTTATTTTCCGTTGTCCAAATGTACAGGTAAGCATGCCTTTCATCTGCAATAAATACTTTAAGAACAAACCAACCATAATCTTCATGAGACTGGAATGAATGAAATATGCAGTCTTTACTCACATAGCATATCAATCAGATTTCAATGTTTGCTTGACCTTTATAGGTTACAACCACTACACTTATGGCAGCAAAAACTTAAGCAAGTTAATATCACAAAACTCCAAATCTGTGGTAAGCTATGTGCTTAAAACATAGGTTTATTGCTGATCCGTCAGCAGTAACTGGCTAACACTTCGTCCAGTTCAAACCGTCTGGCTCAATGAACTGACTCAATCCGGCAAGCATGGCTCGAGCAGTTGCACAAACGCAAGTTCCCCTGTCCCGATGTAAAGCCCTGCTATTGAAGACTTCCTAGCGACGGTTCTGGTTTAAACCTCACATCCTTTCGCGCGACGGTTTCGTTGCGTTCGATTATATTAGCAGTCTGAAAAAGTAACTTACACGCGAATCGTGAACCTAGCTGTTGGAACCTTTTGGGTGCGTTTTACTTGACGTGTTGTGCTCGTGTGTGTGAGATTTTACAGCCGTGGTAAGCGAGTGGCAATGTGGTCCTCACGTTGTGCTTTAACGTCTTTATGCGGCCACATATGTGCAGTGTGTTTGGTTTTTCTGCACACAGATAAGAAAAAACAGATATGAAACATAAAAAACGTAGGCCAAGTGTTTTGTGAAATATTTTAACCGTGACATTTTCGGTTGGTTAGGTTTTGATACTGTTCTCCTCAACCAAGTACGATTTCAACAATTCCGTGTCATTGAACGCTTTTGCGTCGAAGGCAACAATTAAGCGCAGTGATCGTGGGGCACTCCAGTATTGATTTAGAATTTATTGACCGTACTTTTAAGAGTGTCAATCGTCATTTTCGGCTTTTCCCAAAATGATTAACGCTTTCCATTTTACCTGGGTGTAGCGCTCCGTTGAATGGCGCCCCTTTGATATAGATTAGCCCCTTTTTGGAACCTTTCGAATTAAAACTAGAGATTTCAAAAATACTCCAACTAAACAGCGTTACTCCAACTAAACAGTGTTTTAAACTTTACTGAACTGCAGGCTTTATATGCCGGACTTTTACCCAAGCTCTAATATCGAATAGTATGAACAATACCATTCGTTCATAATAATACCACTGTTCCCTGTTCCCTTGTTCCTTTGAAATTTACAAATGCTGAACTGGTAGTGCTTTAGGTTATTCACTTTTACATCAGTTTGTATTTACGTTAAGAAAATTCCTTCCTTCAGAAGCATAAGGGTGTCTCCCAATATTTTCACCATGCAGACTTTTACTTACACATTCCAGTTACTGTTAGGTCCCCTTTGAAAACAGATTACAAAGAGTGGATAATAAGTTTTTCACCAAAAATGAGGAAAATGTACGTGCGAAACACCTCGAGGGATGCCCTGTTGACTCCCTTAAATCCACCACTAGTGTCATCCACTTCAACAGCAGAGATCACGACTGTTCTGAAGAAAGCATTATGACTAGAACGGTCACCAGACCACACAAAATTCCAAAAAAGGTAATCAATGCACACGCAGAAGTAAGCATTTCACAAATAGAAATCAGCGCACACGCTTAGTACGTAATCAAGAGAAGGTTCGCGCAGAACAGCAAGTGAATATCGCTGCGCCAAAGCTTTGGGTTGTGAGAGGTGCTGCTATATTAGGAAAGACTTGGTAAATGCATATTTTGTCAAAGACGAAGCTCGCGTCCGGATCACAAATCATGTCAGACTTATCGGTTGAGCGACTGACGCCTGCGAAACCTCCATTTCATTACAGTGGAGTCGATTTTTTGGTCCTTTTGCAGTGCACTAGTGGCGAAGCTACGTGAAAAGATATGAAGGCATATTCACTTGCACAATATTGAGAACTGTGCATTTGGAAGTTGTTCATGCATTAACGGTCGATTTATTTCTGGATGCTTTTAGAAGATTCCTCCCCCGCCGAGGTAAGGGGAACAATTTGTTCAGAGACAAAGAAACGAATTTCATATTTTCGCTCTGCTGAAAGTTTTTGATGCTTCATTGTTGCAGCAGAAAGTCACTGACGAGTGCTTGTTAACACTCGTGACGGAGCACGGAGGTCAAGAACGTACTGAATTCTGGATCGCTTATTCCAATTTACGTCAACACAAAAATCAAATAAACTCCGCAAAATCGAATCAACTCAATTCCAAAAGAATGACGCAACCACTCGCAATGCACCCTTTAAGAACCGCAAAATCAATAAGTTGGCTTTAACTTTGGCCAGTCATGACTTTCCGACCGATGGTGCTAGAGAGGTGGTGAATCTGTCTAAAAAAGCAGAAAGTCTTCTATGCTCAATTTAAAAAAATCTGGGCACTTTTGGGTATGCACTTTTGTTGATGCGACGTCGCCACAGGGTTAGATTAGGGGATTTTTGGACGACGTGATCAGAGCCTGAAACGAACTTTCATGTGGCAATTTGCCCGTTTTCTCCTTTAAAAAATGAACTAGGCGCAAAAATGTCTGCTTCCATAAAGGTATTCAATAGCTCGCTAGCTATCGGTCAGCAAGTTATGACTGGATAAAGTCAAAGACAACATAGTGGCTTTGCGGTCTTTAAAGAGAGAAGACGGCACCAATACGAATTATGAAGTGTTCTGACAAATTATGGACAACGAAATACATTTCATTTTGTTGTGTCTCGCTGAGTGACGAAGCAAAGCAGATAACAATGCAATAATATAAGAAGCAAATCAACTTTTAATGCAGTTTTGTCATTGCATATACCTTGCACTGTTGGTCTTGTTAAATGAAAAGACGAAGCCCACCACCAGTAAGACTTGCTGGTTATTCCAAATCGCGTTGTTCCAGAATACCTTGCATGTTCGGCGGCGTTTTTATGGACAGTGATGTAACCTCCAGTATCTTTCAATATCAAACCAGTTACAATGTCATTACTAAGACACATGGCAATTGTGCATTCAAGGCAAGAGTGAATATCATTAGCTTAGTAAATGGGATTTTCGTTCTCAATTGATGTTGTGAATTAGAGTTTGCTTCATGTAATCTTTCTCGTTGTGGATAAAAAGGGTCGTGTTTGTTTTAGTTTAAAGTTTGTTCAGGTTTATCAAAAACTTTCTTGTTTGGCATTAAATTGACTTACAATTTTTGATACACGAGCTCTCGTATATTTGGATTTCGAAGTGTCAGAGATGCTCTCCAGCATCGGATGATCTTGATATCATTGTGCTGTAAAACATCGCTTGTGGACAGCTTCAGGCTAATATCAGTTAACACTTTGAGAACCGGGTTAATTCAAGTGGTTCGAAAAAAACAGCTGATTCGCACGTGGCTTTGCGCGGGAATTTTCTCTTGAACATCATTTAATGTCGACAAAACGATAAACATTGTTTCACGCATTCGATATGCTGTCTGCGTTTGAGCCAAATGCATACTGCATTGTATATTTACTTCTCTGGTAGCTTATTAAAATATTTGCTGGTTGTTATCAATTCTATTTGTTTCATGAACATATAAACTAAACGAGGAACAGATCGTATTCACAAACGTTTATTGAACTTTTTCAACCTTTTTCTAACATTGATTACTCTTTGCTTGTTTATGTCCTGCAGCATCCGTGTTTGTTGATCAGGTACGTGGTTTTGTTAAATTGCTGATAATCATAAACTTGTGAGACGGCAAACTAATTCCATTAACTGCTATGCCAATTAAACCCAGATTGAATTGTTGTTTTTTTTAGATTGGCGCACTGTCGGTCCATTGTTTCAAAGATTTTCTTGCTTGACGTTAATAAGTTATTCTTTGGTTTAATTTTTGTGTGTTGGGCAAAATATTTACTGAAGAGGATAGCCGTTTTCAAAACAAATTCTAAGTGACCCCGAGAGAGTAATTACAGTGATTGCGTTGCGTTGTCATCAGTAGACCACATTTCGCGTCCCGCAGAGAGTTGCAGCAAAGACATAAATAATACGTTAGGGCTAGGCTCAGCTGAAGGGACTTCGAGATAAGCAAAATTTTGTTCCATCTGTCAAACGGTTCCCCACATCTGGCCTTATTCTTCGCATGGTTGCAGAGCTCAGTCTGCTTATGAAAGAGTATTTTGTCTATAGCCCTGTCAGACGTCCCTACTTCGGACCAGGATTGACCTGGAGTTTAGATGACTAAGAATATTCCAACATCCTGAGAGTATTCCAACGTTAAACGA
>JGI24159J19872_10007456_pt1 | contig 14340 bp, 8 predicted proteins | sample Ectturendosymbi4_FD_19872 | JGI IMG/M metagenome (IMG submission 19872) | reverse complement strand
GGCATTCATTCTCCATGTAAAAACTTGGAGTGTCCTTTAACACTAAAAACCCTGAAAAATTTCTCTAACTACAAGGACGAGTGCGGCTATTTTTGACCTTTCATTTGTAAAAGCGTTTATGAACGTTTTCTTTCAAATTACTTCGATTGTTGCATTGAAACAAGCCAGTCAATCACACTTGCATGTTTTTGTACGGTGAAAAACAACCAGGTGAAAAAGTAGCCTACACAGAAAACAAAAATTATTATCAAAACATTTTTATTTGCTTTGCTTTCCACAACAGACCTTCTTGCAGTTTTGGCAGAAGCTAGATTTATTTTTGCATGACACAAACTGGTGATTTTTTCTTTTCCCAGCTTAGATGTGATTCAACATGGATTGCAGCCAATGCAGTGCTGGATGTCTTGGGACACCAACGTGGGTAGGACGTTACACAGCTCACTACATCTCTTGACTTGCAAAGATCTTTCATAAGCTCAAGTAGAAACTTTCTCCTTGACAGTTTCAATTTCGTTGTTAGACAGTAATTGATGTAAGCATTTATGCACTACAGTCGATTATGCTGAAAAACACAGCATCTGGCAACCGCCTACGTGCACTTTTATTGGTATGTTATCTAGCCATCTGGTCCAGTGCATCCACGCACGTTAACCAGACTAGTTTAGTACTCTACTATTCCTGGCAGAATTATTGTGGTATTTATCATTTTTACGTTTTTGTGCATTGAGATGAAGATGCACACAACCTTTTCTCCTTAGGTTTTCACGCTATGTGAAGAAAAACTTTCAGAGCATGCAATGGCTTGCCTTTCATTACCAGCTCTGCGTCTAGTCTCTGTCATTGTTGTTTTCACTCAGTGCTCACAATTGTTGTTTTTTCTGCTTGAGATCTTCCGCTGGCTTCAGAAAATGGTGAAACAGCTGTCATTTATGACAATGTAAACCTTATAGTGATAAGGCTACTAAAGAAATTTTACAACAACCAACTTTTACAACATATCAGCACTAGATTTTACAACATATCAGCACATGGGCGCAATTTGGTGGGGGACACGGGGGACGTGTCCCCTCCACTTTTTAATCTGGGAGGGACATAATGTGCCATGTCTCCCCACTTTTTCTCTTCAGGTTTTGTATTTGGAGAGGTTCCAAAAATCAAAGTTACATTTGCCACGTTTTACGTGAAGTGCTTTTCATGTTAGAAGTTACGCATAGCCAAGATGATGATGAAACAGAGTTTCAAGTATCACTGGATACTTGTGTAGTATCACTGTTAATGATATCACTGGATTCAGTTAATTTATCAATTTTAGCTTCAAAATATATGATATTTAGCATTTTTCAAGTTTCTCGAGACCGCGAAAGATGTTTTACTCCTTCTGTCCGACATTTTACCCTGTGCAGTATACTGTTAGAAGGGTTGTTTTTTTGAAACACTCATAGTTCTACAGCTGGAGATGTGAATGATCACAGTATAGCATGGATTTGGTTCGCGTAGAAATGTATCTGGTTTTGCTGGAACGTTGGTTGTCACGTATTCAGAAACAGACAGCGTAAAATTTAATGATGCTAGTGTATATAGGCAGTGGCGGCGAGTGGTGAAAATGGTCGGGAGGGCTGCGAAATTTCATCTCTGATTGAATGAACATATAGACTTATCGCCCTGACTGTTATTAATTAGTGTTTCCAGTCACTCCGGCAATCGTAATCGTATCAAACTCGTAATTTTCAGTTGTCCTTATTGACACATAGAAAAAATTAATGAAACCAAAGTCAAACCCTAAGTGTAAACACGAACACGAAAGGATTAGACCGGTCCCATCAAAAGCATGACGCATAACCACTGCCACAAAAGCGAAAGCTGCAAAGGCGAGAGTCGAACCCCCAGCACCACTCTCATACAAAACTTATAACATTCCACTCGACTACTAAAGCGTTATTGTTAACAGGACAAAGCATAGCATTTTATTCAAACCGTGTCATGGCAACAGACCTAGGCTCAGAACCGTCGTCAGAAAGTTTTCAATAGGGGGGCTTTGGGGTTGTGCGGGGGGCTTGACACTCTGAAGATTGACAAAATCTCAACTGATTTATAGTGTTTCATATTTCAATTTGGGGGGGGATTAAAGCTTTTTTTGGGGGGTTAAGCCCCCCATGGCGACGGGACTGCCTAGGCTAGAGCCACTTTCTTTGAGCTGGTACTTTAATCATGTTCTTTCAAATAAATTTCAAATTTTCCAAAAGATTTCAAACAGTTTATGATTTTACACAAAATTTCTGTTTTTTTAACTGGATTGTTATGCGTTTCCAGTGAAAGATTGTATCCTGAATCAATGACAGCTGCAATGTTCACCTTAACAAAAAATGAAAGGTCTACTTGAATGCTTATAGGCTTGCCAGATTTCTCATGCTTCAAAATTTTCACATTTTTAATGTTTTAAATCAGTCACACCTTTTGTTGTCCAAGAATGATATCCACAAACTACTGCCGTACATGTTTAAACGCCAACCCTAGACAGCTCATCAACTTAGCCTACTGTTGCAAGCTGCACTTGTGCAGATAAACGAAGGGCTGTATTTTCGCAGCCCGAGAATGGCAACCAGATATGAATCCAACGCCGCCAATATCGCCAAAGTACTAGTAAAAGCATTGTTAAATTTAATTATAAAATTCAATATCCAAGAAAATCAGTGAGTAAAAAACAGTGAAGATCGTATTTCCTCCGTTTTTTCTTTAAAAATTCATCGTCAAAATAACAAAAACGCTCTGCGATAAACGGATATACCACCATGTTTCTTGTAGCCAATTGTTTGGTTTCTTTTCTTTAGGGCTGTGCCGAAGACAGCCCTGAAATCGCCAAACTCATCGTCAAGTGTGCTGAAAACGTCATCGCATAAGCGGCGTCGTTGGAAAAGAGCGAAACANTGGTTTCGTTGGATTTNTAGGAAACGTTGAGCAAAAATGGTGTCGGAAGTACCGAAAATAGTGTTGTGAAATTTCGTAACTAAATCCAAACTTACGGNAAGTTTGGCCGTTTGGCGGAATCTTTTGCATTATATTTTTCAGGAGGGCTGCAGCCCGTCTAGACGACCCGCCCNTGTATATAGGCCTNCCATATTTTTGTGATTGAAAACCGGGACTCTTCAGAACNACGAGCCTTACAAGGAAATCAAACACGTTCTGGTACGAACTAAATCCTTTCAATAACCTATAATTGCAAAAAGAACACCCCCTCCTACTAGCCAACTTTACTGAACTAGCCAATGCGCTAGCAATCAACCCATTACTGGACCAGTCACCCACTACAATGACGTATCGATCACCTTTACATCTAAAACAGCGAAACAAGATCACGCATCATTCTTCAGCAGGTAGGTTGAACAAATCTACAATAGCATGCTATATACGTGTAGGAGTAGGGCTATGCTGCCTGACTGAATGTCTAACCGGGACTTTTTGGCTGACCAACCGGGACGCCGGGACAAAGCCTTTAAACCGGGTCTGTCCCGGGTAAAACAAGATGTCTGGTAAATCTAAGTGCATATCATGTTATAAAGTCACATTTTCAAGCAAATGTCTGCAAAGCTTTTGACGAAGACGAAAGTCTGCAAAGCTTTTGCCGAAGATAAGTCTTCACAAAGCTTTTGTGGAGATTTAGTTTTAGGATGGGCAGTTTTGCAAAAGCTTGTCTTCAACCATTAGTAAGTAGGATTTCAATCAAAACGTTGGAGAACTATTTACCTGGCCATATATTGACCTATAGCTCAAAACATAAGGACTTGACTAGGAATCAAACATAAAATATACATTTATCTTCACTTCTTGTAATGTCGCGACAATGGTGACCAACAAAACCAAATTAATTTTTTCATGACTCTTACACTTTGTGCTTGTGCTGAATGCATTGCTTCGTAAGTCATCTGATTTACTTGAGTTTAACCAAAAACAAAATGCAGCGATAATTTCATCCAAATGTGAAACTTTTGCTTTACAGGCAGGCGCGTAGTCAAGGGGGCAGTGCTCCCCAATTATAATGTGTCCAGAAAAATTTGTTTTAAACATATAGTAAAAACTAAAATCTTGTCAGCGTAGAAATATATTTCCCCCCAAAACCTATTACCTGATCACACCTAGTTTTGCTGGACGTTTTTTTCGTGTTAATCAGGTGAAACTTGTACATTTTTACCAATTCTTCCTTGTGCGTTTTTATTTCTGTTTGATCTCAAATCTATTTTCGTTTCGTTGAGCAAATAGAACTCTTAGAATCAAACTTTTGACATTAATTCCATCCATTAAAATTTGATGTTCAACCTGAAAAATTGATTGTGAAAAGATTGAGCTAAGTTGCATCACATAAAAAAGTTACAAGACAACAGTCACCAAATGATCAGGTATGCAGAAATTACATTGTAGGTTAGATGGGTATGTATGCAGGGGTCAACAAGGGGAGATTGAAAGGATGTATCCACCACCTGGTAAGAGGATATCAATGGAGATTTTGGTAGGGGTGGGGCTGCAGGCNTGATGCGTAGTAGCATTGGAAAGATCAGTAGCTTTTACAAAGAGCGGAAATGTGCAAGAAAAATATGTATTGTCTNTGTAACATTAAGCAACTTGAAAAAGACTTCAAATCGCGCTGTAGCCTNAACCACACCTTTTATAAAATTCATGAAAACGGATGTTTCCTACTATAAGGGTGATATGCACGTGCGACCAATGCGATTCGTGCACTCCAACTGACAGCTCTGATAAAACCCAATTGATGTATTAGCGTGATTAGTCTTGCTTTTAAAACACCTCTGTAAACAAGATTGGAAGTTTGTATTTATATAACTTCTCTGCATCGACCCGATTATTTCATTGATTTCATACTAAACTGCCCCCCCCCCCATATTTTACAACAAAATTGCGCATATGTATCAGCAACTATTTAACACAGCCAAGAAACAAAATCACTCTAGCTCCTGGTTCTCAGAAGAAAATCAATAAATTGTTACTCCATTGTTGCGTAACTGTGTTCAGAGTTACGAAAGAAACTCTACTCTACGAAAGAAATTCTACTCCTGACCATGCGTAGGTCATTTCTGACCGCTCAGCAGGGTTGCCAGTTTGGCTTTTTTCAAGCCAGATTTTGAAATTCTGGCTTTTTTTGGAAAGCAAAAAAAGCCCCAGACAAAACCTGTTTTTTTCTGGCTTTTTTTCAGTCGGAATGGCTTGGATCTGAAAACCATTGTCTGAGCTACATATTAATTACAAATCTCNTCTGAAAAGAGTCTATAACCATGCAGGGCANAGACCGAGTTTGCTAAAAAATTTTGGGGGCGACACAAATCTTATTGTTTGNGTTTCGATGACGTCACCATGTTCACTCAACAGTAGTACGACCTTTTTGTGAAATTGACCAAATTGGGGGTTCATTATAGAATTGANACCTGGCTGTGCCCATCGTGGTGGTATAGCAAATAGTGTATACAAGTATACAATGGTGCTATATCGAGATATTCAGCACTTTTAGCACTGAATTTAATATCAAAACACATTAATTCTGAGAGTTGGGCTTAAATAGACACAATTATGCTAAAAATTTGTGATAATCAATTCAAATTTGGTCAGTTTCGATAAATAAAATATACTGCTACTAATAATCACCACATAAATCAAATCAAAAACAAACCACAAGGTTTTTGGTAAATACCAGCAGTGCAACCAGGCGCGTAGCAGAAATTTTATTAGGGCTGGGGAAAACAACAACCGAGTTTCAACATTTAAATATTTTTAATGCTCCTTGTTTTTAAAGCATCATCCATGAAACGTGCATGTTTCTGGCATTTTCTCCTGAGCAACTGTGTTCAGATTTTAAGCCGACAAATAAAAGTTTGTTTTCATTGAATTGACAAGGTTTAAAAGTTTTGACAGTAAAGTTGCAAGCTTTTACTTTGGATCAATGCCACCATTTGCTCATATACGTTTCTTGCAAAAGCGCTAGTAAACCTCTCAATGCCCAATGTTGCACTTGAGGAAGAAGTCATCGCGGCCGCCATTACGATTGCGCGTGTTATATTGTATTTACACGCTTCTCATGTACACCAACAATGCACGTTCAACCGAAGCCAAACAGCGACTGTGCTCTGAGGCACTGACATCCGAAGTAGGTTTTCTACAAAATTTTCGCGCATATGAGAAGTGGATCCCGTTGTCATCTAATTTTTGGGCAATTAAGTCACGTCTGTATTTGATAACCGTATACGCTAGAGTCTTTCAACGCGTTTGAAAAATGTTTGGATTTTTGATAATCCGCAGGATCTTTTGGCTATGTTCAACCTAATCCGTAAAACCTTTGTAGCTACTTTAAACTTACGTCATTTAAGTTGTTTGATGAGACTTTGCTAAATTTAACTCCATTCATTGAACTAGAAGAGGGAATTAAACTGTAAAGACAATAGAAAAACCAGTATTACAAAACTTATTGACCACGCTCGGCTGCAGGTAAAGATAGTTTAGCACTGCACGTAACTAATTTGTACAAATCACGGGCTTCTTGACAATACAATAACTCAGTGGTTCCCAACCTTTTTTGATGCATTCCTCCCTTTGCTCATTTTGGAACTTTCCATTCCTCCCCTGTTCGGGTCCGAAGGCTTGTATTAACTACAATTGGAACAATGGTCTTTACTGACGAAAAGAACTTGCTTAATAAAAGTGGGAAACAAAATTATTTGTTGTCAAATAATGGCACTAAAGTTTGTGAACAAAAATATGTGATAGTCTACTAAATATCTTACAAATACAGTAGACCCTGCTTATTAAGTCCACCTCGGGACCGGACGATTTTGAGCGTATTAAGCCNGTGAGCTTATTAACCGGGCAACAAATTTTCGCCACTCTCATGCGCATAAATGGCCGACTGTATNATTGCTAAAAGTTGCCAAATCTATCAACACGGTTTACAACAGTTACAGGTGACGAATAGGCTAATTTTCTTGTTTATTATGGTAAAACACAATGGCGGTTCTTAGGGGGGGCGTGGGTGGGCCATGACCTCCAGATTTTTGGCTGGCCCCCCTGCTTGGCCCCCCCAGTTTTTTGCTTAATTTCACGTTCATGTTCGTTTGATTGACATATACAGCAGATANCTTTCAGCTAGCAAAACGATTTGAAGACTTTCTGGCGACGGTTCTATGGATATTTAAAAGCCCATGTTGGGTTTGATAGGTTTAATCATAGCAAATCAATCTTCATTACAACGGAAAATCACCATGCAGGAGAGACATTTATGTTGGCCCCCCTAGATTTTTTCCTTGGCCACGCAGTGCCCCCCAAATTTTTTCATTCTAGAATCGCCACTGGTAAAACAATATTCATTTCGTCTGCATGTCTCTTCGCCATTTTGAAAATAAATTCTACAGAGCACCAGTTGTCTTGCCTATCGAATACGGCACAAATAAACGATCTGTGACGAAACAGTTGAATCAAGAACTAGGTCAGCAACGTACCGAAGTGTGAAACGTCGAAAGCAAGACACAGAAGCGTGAGTTGCGACGCTTTTTCACCTAATTTAAGCTAATGTGTTCAAAAATCGGGCTTGTTAAGCGGGATTTGGGCAGATAAATGTTTTTTTTTATTACAAGAATAAATGGAGTAATTCCAGACCGGACAATTTTGGGCTAAATAAGTGGGTAGGCTTATTAACCGTGAGCCTAATAAGCGGGGACTACTGCATAAAATGAAGTAACTAATTGAAAGAGCCAATGTCAACTTAAAAAAGAAGTACAACACTTAAAATGAATAAGTAACTTAAATATAAAGTGGAAATTCCTCCCCTGAACTCGTGAAATTCCTCCCCGGTTGGGAACCACTGCAATAACTTGTCGGCGNAATGGGAAAAAATTCAANTTTAGTTTTATTTTACTCACATGCGCTTTGCCAACAAAACAGATTGCAAGCTCAGGGACGGATAATAGGAAAGGATAACGAGGCAGTCACCTCGGGCCCTCTTTTTCAGCGGTACCGTGCTCCCCCATGAGAGTTTCGCACCACTGTTTAGTTAAAAAGGTTATGCACCACTCTCAGAACCACATTTAAAGAAGCTCTGAAGCAAGTCATATGCTTTCCAAAATAAAGCAAACGTTCTGGGAAAATGTGCCATAGGAGGAAGCTTTCAATTGTGCAGCTGGAAAACTTTACAAAATTTTATTCCTTTCGTATGTGTCTTACGCTCTTGAGTTCAGTTCATGAATTGAAATGTGAAACAAGTTTAAATCTTAATCCACGTAATCCCACATCTACCTTTCACAATGGCTATGGTTTTGGGGCCCCTTTCTCAAAGCTTTCCCTTAAATTTTATTATGCACCGCTGTGCAAGTCATCTCAGTATCTGAAAGGAATAGAAGTGTCAATTCCCTCAGCCCTTGCAAAATGAAAAGCATCTTGGTACTTACGTTAGATTTTGCTGCTGACTCTTCTCGTTGCAGTTAAATGATTCAAATAATTTACTGTAGGATAGGGTGGCAATTAACATCAGATAAAAATTGAAACGCTGAGCTTAAGAACAGCACGTCGGAGTCTAATATCTTGAAAATATTGATTTTTTACTGACGGCAAGGTAAAGGGAAATCATTGATGAAAACGTTAAGGTTCCACCACATATTTGTGATTGAACCGTCACAATACATGTCATCACAAATAAATATCTATAATGAACGCTATTATTGCTAAACAGTTGCTGTGGAGCAATGAAGAACACTTTGAAACTGAATCGCTTCTTAGCCAAAGTTTGAGCTTCAAGACATATAAAATGTATATCACCGCCATATTCACGCATGTAGCTTTAGAACTGTGCTAAAACAAAAATCTACGATATTGATTTAAGGCTACGCTGACACTGGAAACAAGGATAAGTTATATTTGTAACACCCACGGTTATCACAGAGGAATTGGCGATGGTCTTGAAATGAAGCTTACATAACGTTTAGGTGGAATACAGCAAGTTGGTGCGCCAAAAGCAGCTGCGAAAAAAGTTGCTCCAATTGTTTTTACCTGCGGTCATTGATTATGATTACAAAAGGTCAGATACAAGTTTGTATTCGACTAAATGCTGAAGTAGGATAGGTTCCTTGAGGCAGTTTAGTTGATTTGCACTTAAAAATTTCTTTGGCTTATATTTCAAATATTTCATTAACCTGAAAACATTGGAATTGGGGGTGGCTTTGTCCCGTTGTCTCCCATAGCTACGCGCCTGGTGGCAATAGTATTCTAATTGCAGGCTACAGACCAGTGCATGAATTCTTGATTGAGCGAAGTTCATGTGCACACCGATTCGTAATTTTCAACAATCATAATTTTCAAAAATCATGAGAATTCAGTTTACATAGGAAATCTGCATATTGTGTCTACAGATAATCCAGTGATAATGCTCATTTTTCTCATTTATTCCCTGATTTTATGCTGGAGAAACGTTTCCAACAGTAATGTCACCATGAAATTTGCGCAAATATATTATTTATATCACAAAATGTTGGGGGGGACAAAATATATTATGTCCCCCCCTGTCGAAAAGTTGGAGGGGACATGTACTCCCCATCCCCTCCATAAACTCGGTCCCTGATGCAGGATACACAAAATATTGAAAGGATTTTACTGTTGCCCTGAAAATGATCGATTTTATTGTTAAGAAACAAATATACGACAGTGTAATTACGGGGAACGTGAATGCTTCTAATGAGTTGAATTGTATTGTATCGATGTTTCTAACGAGGTTAACGTCTATTTTGTGTTTGGTTATGCATATTTTATGTGTTAATGCCTTAAAACTGCTCTCTGGCTTTATCTGGCTTTTTTGGACAAAATCTGGCTTTTTTTGGTGAAGACAGGTTGGCAACCCTACCGCTCTAAGCTTCTAGGTAGATGTGTGAATTACTCTGTTTCCAAAAGCTCTGACAAAAAATTCCAATAGCGGCAAAAACTTTATCATAGGTTAGGAAAAGTCAAAGAGTATGACGAAGCAAATGGCAACATTAACGAAAATACGAAACGCAAATGTTCAAAAATGGTCAAAAATGACCGCCCCAGGCTTCTAATGTTAATATGTGACACATAAGAAACAAACAAGGATAAGAACAACTGTTGTCATATAGAATGCAAACACCTTGCAATTTGCATGAAAAGTACGTTTGGAGGTTTAATGTGCTGTTGTTCAGTGAACAAATGGAAGTTATGTTTGATCTGCACAATGCGAAAGACGCAGTAATTCTTGTATTGAAGCAAATCAGCCTACTTTTCGATTTCTCATGTCCTGGTTTCCACAGTTAATATCTCAAACACTAAACCAGCTACGCCAACCGAAATTCAGACGAAAGTCTTAGAGTCGTTCAGTTTATCGCCAAAACACTGCGACATTTTCCAAGCTTTTGAGGTGTTGGGAAAACGCGACACTTCATACACACCATCAGTGCCGGATTAACAATAGTAGCAAATGTAGCAATTGCTGCAGGCCCGGCGCTTTTGGCGGACCTGCGGTCCTTTGCGGTAAATTTGTTCTTTATTATGCGCAGCACGGGTGAATATTAGAATACAGGGTACCCGAGGCAAACTCAGAAAGGGGGCAGAAACAAAATTCACTGAAAGCAAGTTCAAGTTTGCATTTTGTCTTGAAATGCGGTTCTTGTTTTTTTGTCTGCACATTACAGTTGTTGAGGGGTCACTTTCGGCATATTTGCACGTAATGTTTGCTTTATTTTGACAAACATATGATTTATTTCAGAGCTTATTAAATGTGGCAATAGAGTGATTAACAATCTTTTTATTAAAACAATGCAAAAACTAAGTGCGAAACATTCAAAAGGGGGCCTCTATGGCATTTCTGAAAAAAGGGGGCCCGAGACGACCGCCTCGATCGCCTCTCCTAATATCCACCCTGATTATACGTATATAATTTTTCAGTGCAAGAAGTCACTAATTTCTAAATTTGCCACAAGCAATTTAGCGAAGGTTTTTGATTGAATGCTTTTACATTAGACAATTGTGAATTGAAAACTGAAGTGTGTTACAGTTATTTGTAACGTTATGGTACCACTCAAACACTGAGGCCAAATTGCAGCATTTTCCAGATATTGCCTGATTGTATTGTTATAAATGGCACTAAAAATATTATTACATCACATTGACCTGTTTTGTAAGTCGCGTTGTTTTTTTGGTACATTTAAATTATGATTTGACCAGTGCCGCCAAACCTGGGGTTTTTCCCAAAATCTGGGGTTTTCGATGCCTTTCTCGTTTTTTCTTCTGAAGATTTCAAGTTTTTACGATTTAACTGGGTAGAAGCGATTTAAGACAGGGGTATGATTGCTTAAAATGCATTTCTAGTCTCATCTTTTTTATCTCATTTTATAATGGTACCTTAGTCTTCAACATAACTGATGGACGACCAGCTGACACCGTATAAGGTGTAAATATTAGCTAGGTGCAATGAGTCCAAGGGACAGAGATACTAATGAAGCAAGCCCAAAGAAAAAGATGAATTGGTACACACAGCAGTTTTAAGCAAGAGTGGTTAAAGGATCCAGATTTCAAACGTTAGCTACAGTCGTGCAGTGGGAAGGAATACTTCCATTATTGTAAATGCTTCCGTTAGAAATGCAAAAAATCCATGTTACTGGAATATACAATTCCGAAACACACAAAAGTTCATTAGCAAAGTTACAGTACCTATTCACTGGCACGTTTTGTGACTTATAGATCCCTAGACATGGTAGATAGTAGAAAGATCTACCTAATTTTGTGTCTAACTGGGCTTTTCTGTTCAAATCTCGTTTTCTTGGAGAGTCTATCCAGGCCCGTCGCCAGGATTTAGCAGAAGGGGGGCCAAAAACCAGAAGGGGGGGGGTAAATTTTTAAAATACAGCATTTAATTGGATGTATGTAGCAACCGGGGGGCCAAATGTGAAATGGGGTGGCACCGATTTCAAATGGGGGCCAGGCACCACTGGCCCCCGCTAGCGACGGCCCTGAGTCTATCAGGGGTTTTTCAAAAAATCTCATTGGCAGCCCTGGATTTGGCAAATATTCACTAGCCATTGGGTAGTGTACTTGGAGTCTTCTTTTACAAATGTTGGAAATTATTTGCGCATTTATTAAACTCTCATGGTGACCAACTGGAGTTGAGAACGGTGATTTTCTAAACTCAAGATGATAGAACAAAACAAAAGAGCACCATTAGACAAAACAAGCTGAACAGCATCATTCTAAAGAATATAAAAGCATAAACTTGTATGTGAAATAAATGCTGCTATCATCATAAACAAATTCGCTTTGGCAAAATCTAGAACAGGGGTCACCAATGTAGTGCCCGCGGGCGCCAAGTTGCCCGCAAGGACCAAGTAGGTTGCCTGCGGGCCTGTTCTAAAAATAACATTAACATGATCAATGTCTTCACATTAACGAATATCAGTACTGAAATAATTGAACGTAAATTGAACAAAATTTTTATTGCAGAAGTGTGCATCAAAGCAGTAACCCTTCGCATTAATCGGTACACGAGAAGTAGCTCGCAATTTTAGAAAGGTTGGTGACCCCTGATCTAGAAAATGCAATCTTAATCAGTAGGTTTGCTGCTTTTGACAATCGACTTCGACACTGTACTGAGGCTACACTGTCTACATATAGTAATGATCAAATTTTTTGACGATTCTGGAAGCATTAATTACTGTCTCTGTGCTCTACTTGTGAGCTGTGCAGAGATGTATTCCTTCTTGGTAAAAAGCTAACTATATACGTTTTTGGTAAAGAAGATATGTAGCCCATAATGTCCACCAGTTGCTATTAAGACTAGGTTGTCGTACATACGAATTTCAGCATGCATAATGGTAATCAGTTTAGTCATATGAATGCCCACAGAATTTATGATTTAACAGTGGTTCACTTGTTCAAGTGTATTTTTAACATCGGGCACCGCGTTTTTAATATGCTACAGGCTACGCGTCACCTTAATCGGGCGCTGCACACAATGTATATACGTTTCCCAAACTGTTGTGGCGTCTATAAATGACTGATACATAAGTGATGATTTGTGTAAGCTCTGAACAGCAAATGTGTAAATTATTTTACTATGTCTTTGGTGGAGGTTAGCATAGATAATTTATGTTTGAAAATGTTTAATTCCTACTGTGTCAATTATTTTTTCCGTCTATTGTAGCTCATATAATGGGTACTTTCAAAATGGAAAAAATGAAAGGATTTGCGCGGCATTTTAGAGTTTTAAACAGTTGAAAATTTTTCATAGTCAGAATCTTTTTTTTCAAATCACATATTTGGTTGAGTGCTTGCGATATTTTGTCCCCAATGATTTTTTTCAATCGTTACAGAAATTTTACTAAATGCCGTTTTTCTTTGAACATAGCAGTCCAAAATTGAAAATGTCTGTGACTTGGAAGTGTTTCGATGGAATCCAGCGAGAGGAAATACCAGACGTAAGAAACCAGTTTCGATTCAATGTAAACAAAGCATTCTTACGGTGACAGTTTGATTGTCAATTGTTTGTACATTATCCTTAAAGTAAAAATAATATCATCAATGCAATCATTACTTCTCAATTGTTTTTCAAGAGATAAACATCATATTTTTGTAACTCGTCGATGTTTTCAAACAGCATGAAACAATAGGCACAAAAGCTTAGTGTTTTTTATCAACATTTTGAAAGTGCGTTTCTAAATGCAGCTCAGTTTTCACACAATGATTATATTATTGTTCTGGTGTGGTGTTTATTCAGGTTCCACCTGAGAGCGAAAATGCCTCAGCTACCGAGAAACAGTTCAGAAGCTGTTTGGAATTGTGCAATAAAACTTCTAGGCAAGTTCACAAAACATCTGTAAATATTTTCTGCAGCTATATACAGAATCTGCTGGTGATGCAGTTCAGGTGTTTGCGAGTGAGTCGTGCCCTGCATGTTATGTGTGTTGAAAAAACGATACGAATTATGTGTAAATGGTTTCAGACGTTCTTGACACGTTTCAATATTACTCATTTGTGTCAGTTTTTGAAAAAATGTTTTAGGCAATTTTTTAATAATCAAACACCAATCCACGAAACATCAACGAAAATCAAGTATGTTACATATTGTTTAAAATTGTTTTGCTGCAGGAAAACAAAAATAATTATTGTGGATCATTAAACTCGCTTCAAAATTTGAATCTGTTGCCGATTGACATAAAACGTGCGCAGTAAGTTACGCACGTAATCTTGGAATACATATATGACTGAGTGACTGAAGATAAGTACGTTCAAATACTCAAAACAATATGATTTACCGATTTGTACATTTCAACCATTTTCAGTTGCTCGTTTTCA